>Ga0335395_10000073_pt1 | contig 67668 bp, 56 predicted proteins | sample MAT02_FD_205744 | JGI IMG/M metagenome (GOLD analysis project Ga0335395, IMG submission 205744) | Freshwater microbial communities from Lake Fryxell liftoff mats and glacier meltwater in Antarctica - MAT-02 (spades assembly) (version 2) ...
CAGCCGTTGTTGCCATCGCTGCTTCAGCCATTGTAACTCCGCTACAAACCTTCTCAAAACTTTTACCCCGTTTGTGGGAATTGCTAAAGAATACCGGGATTCGTTGAGCAATATCGTAGGCGGGAATCAAAATATTTGTCAGTGCTCGATCGAGGTTTTCCCGACCCAACATATCTCGAATCACTTGTTTACGCCCTTTTGAAGAATATTTAGGACGCAACAAATCATCAGTTTTTAGCAAACTTTCGATCGGTGATTCATAAAATATTTCTTTGCCACGACAGTGGTAAACTTCGATTATTTCTTCGAGCGAATACAGTGGTTTTCCATCAAAATCAGGTGCGACTAATCCCAGAGCCAGCAACCCGCCAGTTGATGTGCCAGCAATTAAATCGAACATCTCCCAAATTCGCTTGCCCGTGCGTTGCTCAATTTCCGCCAACATCATTGCTGGGATTATTCCTTTTATTCCTCCACCGTCGATCGATAATACTTTCATATTTCTATAAATAATAGTATAATTATTATATAACTTTGTGAGGTATATGTTGTGCTAATAACAAAAATAATTAATTACATGGAAACCCAGAAATATCAAGTATTTCGGGGCAAAGATGAACTCAACATCATCTATGTTGAAGGTATGAACATCAATGAAACGTTGAATGCTGATGAACCAAATCACTTTAACGATGTGCGGATGGTAATTGGATTCGAGGATGGAGTGCCAGCAATCATCGGCAAGTGGCAGGCTACGACCGAGCCTGGATTCCATTACACCGATAATCCCATGAATCCTAACGGTGCAGCACGTATTGCTTTCGGACAATATCGATCGTGGCAAATAGGGATTCATGGTATGAGTGAACCGCACGAGGCATTAGTTCAAGTTTCTCAAGTTCCTGTTCACAGAGATTACAACCGAGATATGATTCGCACTGGCGATCGCATTGATAACGGACTCTTTGGTATTAACCAACACCACGGTTATGACCATCCCCAAAACGATATTCACACAGCTAGTGCTGGCTGTTTGGTTGGTCGAACTCGCGCAGGTCACAGCCAATTTATGAAGACGATTAAGGGCGATCGACGCTATCAATCTAATCCTAATTTCACATTCTCGACAACTATAATTGCAGGGAATAAATTGGGGCTTTAGTTTAAATCAAGGCAAACATCAAAATCAAGTATTTGGAGATTACTCATGTCATTCAATACAGGAAGTCAGTTCAACACTGGAAGTCAATTCAATACTGGAAGTCAGTTTAATACAGGAAGTCAGTTCAATACAGGAAGTCAGTTCAACACTGGAAGTGTTTTTAATACTGGAAGTGTTTTTAATGTCAAACCAAAACCCCCAACTCGCGGAGGTGGAACTAAACCACCAAAACCAAAAGCAACAACTAAAACTCGGAGATTGACAGTCAATAAATGTGGTTATGTAGCCTTATCAAATACTGCATCCTTTCCACTCTCCAAGTTGGTCACAGTTAATGGAATTCGTCGTAGCAGTATCAATTTTATTGGTTTCACTCCCAGTGGCAAAGAGAAAAAACCTTCTTGCAGAGTAGGAAGCTACGGAGCGTGGGTACAAAGTCGTCACTTTACACATGGTGGCAGACTTTTCATTTTTGCCCACCCTGCTGGCCCCGGAGCAAAAATCACACTTATTTACGATAAATAATTTAATAAAAAAGTGCTTGCAAGGGCATAAATATCATGGTAAGAACACAGTCTAAATTATAAACTAAATATGCTAGAATATCAATGTTGATAATTCAACTAACAAGCGTCTGTTACATACCGGAATATGTATCAACAACAGGCGTTTTGTTATGTGTTGACTTGATTAATACCAATGCTATCTCTGTCATAAAATATCTCTTTCTAACTAAAGTTTATGAACCAACCAATCGCCGTCCCCAGAAAGTTTTTACTAGATGCTGACACCTTTCAGTTTAGCAGAAATAAAAAGATAGTTAGAACCAGGGCTGCTTGGATTGACACCCCAGAAATCCGCTACAAAACTGATTTAAGTGAGAATCCGAAAAACCTAAACCAGTGGGAATGGGGAGGAATAGCTAAGACATTTTTGCTGTCAATGATTGCTCGAAAAACAGTATGCCTTGTGCCGATCGCCCTAGATAGTTTCGGTAGAACCGTTGCTGACTGGTATTTATGTGACTCGATCGACCAAATTACCTTGAGCAATAATATCCAAGTAATGTTGGCTGCTGCGGGTTTAGCAGTCATCATTCCTCCGAATAACTCAGCAGCAATTTATCAGACAATTCGTGCTGCTCAAAGTCAAGCAAAAGCTCTTAAAAAAGGTTTTTGGGCAGATGATGATTTTGTGCTTCCCTACATTTGGAAAGCTAATCGTTAGTTTAAAACTTCGATCAAATAACGACGAATTTCTAAATGAATATTCGTTGTTTTTAGCACCACTTCTGCCGTCAAAGAAGCAAAGAAAATTATAGTCAGCATGACCCCAAAAAAGGCTTTCGGACCTCCTGGAATCCAGCTAAAAAGCTGAGTTACTTCTCTAATTCTTCTGGTTTCTTTTCTGTGGTTTGCGTGAGAGGATCGTATACTTGCAATTTCTTTTTCTAAAGAGTCTAATTTTAATTCCAATACCTTGACTCTTTCCACAAAAGCATCGGGGAGGTCGGGGAATCTTTGTCTCATACTATTTAATTTTAATTTGGTACATCAATTTTAGCTAATAAACTATCAGTGAAAATACGGAACTTTTAGTTTGAATTAGTTACACAAATGTGACGTTCGCTTTAAATCGTTTAAATCGAGGCGTTTAAATCGAGGCGAACGCTTTAAATCGAAGCGAACGATTTAAACGATTTAAACGTCACATTTTTAGTTTATGTAACCGTTATGTAACGGTTATGTAACTGTTGTGTCACTACGGTTAGCTTGTTGCCACTGTTTGGTTCGGTATAAGCAGCTAACCCCAAAACCAAAAGCATTCGATGCAAATCTGTTGGCTTCGGGCCTTCCTTTTTAGCTTGACAGACGGGAATCCCCACAGCATACCGTACTCGGTTCGCTATCGGGATGAAAGGCGAGCTAACGCCTGAGCGATTGCACCGCCGACAGTTCTACCTAGTTTTTTAAGTAACAAGCGCGATTAAATCCTCTACGTTCGTTTTAAATCGAGGCGTTTAAATCGAGGCGAACGCTTCGATTTAAACGATTTAAGGGCTTTAAATCGTTTAAATCGTTCGCTTTAAAGCGTTCGCCTCGATTTAAACGCCTCGATTTAAGGCGAACGCTAACGAGGCGAACGGAAATAGCGGTTCACCCCCCGGAACTTCACATTTTTGCTTCGCGTGAATTTTTTGTTGGCAACTGAATTTTTAACTTTTCTTCATTCAGAAAAATGGGTTTGAAACCCCGTCCTTTTAGGACGGCTTTACAGTTCGCCATGAGTTGTAAGCCAGGAACTTACAATCCGTGGGCTTTGCGTTTTGACATAGGCGTTTTCCTGTATCGAGGCTATGTAGGCTAATGCGGGACTTTTTGACATCCTCGCCACCTACGTAACACGAACCATACTTGGGATGTTTGACAATCCCCCCACGCTTTAATCCTTGAGACATAGAACCACCGTAAGGACGGCGACAGCCATTTTTACCAGGGTTGAAAACGTGCAGTTGTCGGCGATAAATGCGGATGGGCTTGCATTCCATCACCACCGTATTTTCTGGCGATGGCGAACCACCTACTAACAAGTAAGCCAGAACCCAAGAATCCACACAATGGGCATTAAAATCATTGGATAACTTTGCCTTAGATTTTTTCAGACCTAATTCTTGACGAGTTAAATAGGTATCGGTATAGCCATCAAATTGGGTAACCGGGGCAATTCTTTCCAGCTCCGAATAGCACCATTTTTTTCCAGATTCTAAGGGCGAAAATGACGTATTCCACTTGGAGCAGCCTTTTTTCGCGATCGCTTTTACGTCTTCAATTCCAATACTAGAGATGGGAAAGATAGCAGCGAAAACTTTGACTACTCGAATCTTGAACTGCCAACGTGCAAACGTGCTAGGGGGAATCCCACCACGCTTGCGATTTTGGCGATTCTGTCGATATGGTGTTTTTCGATTGCGCCTTGCACGTCTGGCATTGGTACTCGCTTCCTCAGCATCTTTAACCCAATCAACAGCATGAAACTGCTGATTTAAGTAGGTGTGAGCTTTTGACTTGACTGTGTATCCTTCACGCTTAGAACCGGGGTCGATTCCAACCGCTACGGGCTGCATATGACGATTTGAAGGCTCAACGTTTAAGCGAACACAGAAGATTCCTTTTCGGAAAAAGGGTGTAGCTTTTCCAGATTTAATCCAACGCTCTGCCCTTGTGGCTGTTGTTGGCATTAAAGCACGTTGATTGCTATCGACTACTGGAACAAATTGCATGGTATGAGGGTAGAGGCGGTAAGCCTAGTTGTATAAGTCCCTTCGACATTCAGTAACCAAGAGGTAGCGGATTAGGGAGGCGTCTACTACGTTGTTCGGGATGCCATTCCCAGTTACCTAATGCGGTTTCTCAACCTGTGTCTAGTCCTACTTGCGCTGTTAGGTCCACCTATGGCGAAAGTTTCCCTACAAGCCCCGTCCCTTTTAGGGCGGGGTTAGTGACTCAGAAACTTCAGAAACTTCAGAAACTTCGGCGATATCCTCTGGCTCCATTTTTTTGGCATCTCCCTTGAGAATTTGATTCCACAGCTCTTTCCCTGATATTCCCCGCTTCGCTGCAAGGTATTCAATTCGCGATCGAATCCGCTCCTCGCGTTCTTGCAGCTTTACACAGAGCAGCGAATTAGCTTGGCTGGAAATTGGGCGCGCGTTTATCCAGCTATCGACCTTTAATATGTCGTCGTAGTATTCGCCCAATGGTGCTACGTGCAGTCGGTCATCCTTGCGTGCCATAAATTCTACCAATATTTTTACTTTATTATCTCATTTCTGTTGCAATAGTGGTGCATTTGTGGAGCAATGTTAAGATTGGCTCACAAATAGCTCAGACATCTGCACCACTATTGTACCTAGATTGTCCCTGTGCAATGATTGATTTGTGAGCCAGTTAAGAGCCAGGTTCACAAAATCGCCAGCAACTAGCTCACGCCATGAACAGCCTGCCATTACCAGAGGAAATCTCCTATATATCTCGTTCTGAAGCGTTGGAATTGTTGTATATCAGTAAATCTCAATTAAAACGAGATGTTGCGGTGCTTCAAATGTTGGAGCCGATTGGCTGGCACTACCAAGCAAACAGTCGTGGGTTTCGTAGAGATGCGATCGAAATTCTTTGGGAGTTTCGGCAACTGGTTCAAGTTATGGGTCGCAAGGAGGCGATAGCTCAAATCAATCAATTAGTAGAAAAAAACTGCAAACAAACCAAATCCCGCCCCTGTGACTGCAAATCTTCTAGGGCGGGGTCTGGCACATCAACAACGATGCTCCGATAATCATGACACAACCACAGATACCGATACCCATTGAAGTGGCTGCACCTTTCTCGATCGCACCCGCACCCGCACCCGCATCAGAACCGGGTACACCAACAACTACCACTTTGTACCGCCAGTTGTTGACATCACTTAATGCGATGCCCAACTCGGAGCTAAGCGCTCTGATGGAAGCGGCAGTTTATTCATTCCGTCAAAGCGACACCCTCACCCGCGCTATTAAAGAATGCGGAACTATCGAACTGTTTGGGAATAAGTGGCCCCTGACTTTCGACTTCTTGCCAAGCACCGCTGAAGCCTTGGGTTTGGTGAGAGCCATTGCCGACCAATTCTCATGCCGCCAACTCCATCCATGTTGGCAACAACTCCTAACCACCAGCACCGACACCCAGAAGAAAGCGCTCATTGAAGTTATCGCCTACTCGCAGCGTTACTCCTGCACTGTGTTCGAGGCGTTAGGAGAGTGCGAAGTCTTAGATTTGTTCCCAACATCTGAGCATTTAAATGTTTGGATGTCTGAGACTGAAGCGCTGCAAATGATTCACTTGCTCTCCGGTTCCCTGTTAGCCCAAAGTTCAGAGACGCTACCGAATGCCGGCGATGGGAGGGACGACAGATGAGAGCGCTCAGAAGCCATCAATTTCAGTGGAGCGTCACCGTAACGCGCAAGTACAATCCGCCTCGGTAAATCAAAGTTTTCGGGCTAACACCAAAAACCAAACCCCGCCCTCTCTGACTCGCAATCTTCTGGGGCGGGGTATGGCACTCACAAATAAATGGAGATTTCCTATATGTTCGCAGATGACGGGCAGCAACCACCAGCCGCCCAACCAAGCTTTGTAGAAATACCCAATCCCCGCGTCACCACCACCAGGGGACGCATCGAAGTGACCAACGTTCGTCCTGAAAACGTCATGGGTTTTTTACTCGATAGTCAAGACAATCCAATACTCGAATGCGGACACACCGTTTATGTGTGCCTGAACAAGGTGGATATTCTGTGTCTCACAGAACAAGCCAACGTGATGAGTTGGTGGCAACTGGGGGAACAAACGCTGACTCCGTACACAGCACCCAAAAAATATTCCCTAGAATCTCTAATCAACAGATTGGATGGACTCAACTTTGACGAACTCTACGCTTTACGAACTTTCGTTTCTTTGGAGAGCGACCCATTCCAAGCGTATTCGGGAAGCGTCAACAACGACTTATCCCATTTGCACCTTTGGTTCCACACCGTGCGAGCTCTTTGTCGTGTGGAACAAAACCAGTTAGCTGCTGCGTTGTGTACTTGCATTGTGATTGCAGGGTCTAATCAATCCGAAACTGAAACTGAAACTGTACGGCGATAGTTTCATCTGTATCAAAAGCGATCGCCAGTTTTTTCTATCAAACCCAGGAGTTTCGATGACCAACGGCAATGGGCTTAACGGTGATACGCCTAACGGTGACACACCCCAACCCGATCCAATACAAAAGTTAACGGAATATGTTGAATCTGTGGAGCTTTCTCTGGAAATCCAGGAAGATAAAACAGATGCCATTGAAGATCAGGTGGCAAGTCTTACCGAGCAGATAACCGAGTTGAAACAACAAGTGAAAGACATATATGGAGACGAAGAAGACTGGAAGCGTATGTCCAAGACTTGACGAACTTATCGCACACCGTCAGGAGAAAAACCGATTGCAACGGTCAAAGCTGGAGCGAACCAAGCGCTTGCGAGATGAAGCTGCTTTGAGTAGACCTTTTAGAAAGTCCCCAATGCTTGACTTCGTTGATGATTTGGTACACCGTCCGCCTAACACCGAACAGATGCGCCAGCTCAAAGAACTACTTCTAGAAGAACAGAAGGCGATCGCTCAACTGATTGCCCTAATTGACCAACACCTAGATTGATGTACTTTCTTGATTGAAGTCGAGGGGATTCTTAAAAGGTAACAATTCAGCATTGGAATGATCGCCCACTCTTTAGGTAGCCAATCAAAAGCGCCTCGCGGGGCGCTTTTTCCTGTTTAAATTACGTTTTAGACAACGTACAACGAAATCATTGTGACCATCGCCAGTCCAAAATACTCACTCATCCCAAAATTCGTGGTGTGACACGCTCGCGGGTGCCGAAGGTGGTTTCAACTACAAGCCCCACAGGCAGGACAGATAAAGCTTCTAGTATCTTTATCACTCTGACAAGGGATTGCTAATACGTTTCTACCGAAAATGCGATCGACAGATCCTACTTGTCGATCGTACCATAAGTTAAGAATACTTGAATCAGAGAGTTTGATGTATGGATAACGCTCGCTACAGTCGCCACAAATTCGCATTCCCCACTCCGTTCCGCAATCATCCGTGCCACTCCTACAATCACAACGGAAGCACTGTCTATCTAGAGGCTCAAAGCGATCGCTTTTTTTGTAACAGGTTGGACAACTTAACAATGGCTTAAATCGTTCTTCTGTTCGAGCCGAGAAGTTATTCAGATTCTGTAATTCATGTAGTTCTCCTCTAGCTTGCGGCCCACGAGATTGAGCTTGATAAATTAGTTGTGAGAGACGATTATCAAAATCCACCTGTTCTTCTGCTTTAGGTGAACAAAGTAATTTATAATGTCGTCCTTCCTGAATAATCCATGATTTTTTTTCCAGCAGTGACGCAGGTATTTTGTCCTCAATTGTGAAAGGATAAATTTGACAGTATTGGCTATAGAGCCACCATTGGATAGCACGAGCAATACGCTCAACACTAAGAATATCTAGTGGGCTAACAGGTAATACTGCCAAGGGGTTTTTTTCTGTAATGTAGTCGTTTCCTAAACTATTAATCTGTTGTTGGAGTAACTGAGGTAACTTCTGTCGCTCATCCTCAGTTCCTGGATACAGAATTATTACTGTGCCGTTCGGATTTTCAGAACAAGCCGAACGAAATTCGTCAAGAATAGGATTAATTACATTTGCATCTTCTGTAGCAGTTAAGGGGAGCATTAATGGAATTAATTTCAAATATTGAATTTTGTCTGCTTCCAATAAAATAGTTCCATCATGCTGCCATCTCAAAGTTATGCTACCTCTTGGGCTGTTGAATTGAATAGAGCTACCCAATTGCAAATCAGACAGATCCTCAACCTTAAATCCTATCCCTCGATCATCTGTTCCGTGACCTGTTAAAGCACGGCTAACGAGAAGTAAACAGAAAGCTTCAAACCCCTTAAAGCCTTGTTTATAGGTTTCAAATATCTGTTGAGGAGTCTGTCTGTGGCCACGCTTCCAGGGCATCCAAGCTTGCCACAACCTGTCAACATAGCGGTAATGCTGATCGCCCGTCAAAATATTAGTTCGTTTGAGGGTATTCCCAACAGTTACCTGTTTGGGGATAGCACGATATAACTCAGTATCTAGTAATCCTCGTAGCTTGTATTGCAACTGTTTCAATAGTTTGAGTGTCTCTTCCGCTGTTTTCAGGGCAGTTCCGGCTTGAAACTGATCGCCCCAAAGGCTACAAATTCGGTTTCGGTTTCGCCAATAGATTTTTTGAGTGTCTTTAGAGAAGTCATCTGCTTGCTCTAACTCTCTTTGAAGAGCCTTCACTTCGGTAATTCGTTTCTGGAGGTATTCCAGCAGATGATCGATTAATCGAGCGGTAACTTTGTTCTCATAAATATCTAACAGGTCTTCTCGAATCAGACATAAAACTCTCTTAGGACGTACATTCCGAAACGTTCGTTTCTCCCAGTCTTCTGTATGAGCTGACAAAAACTCTGTAGCATGGGGCGAAATTCTTTGCACACGGGAGATAGGTAATCTGTCGGTTTCCATCTTGAGATAAGTTCTTGGACGATGACAAATTTCCTGGATATGTCCAATATGTCTCTCCAAAAGTTCCTCTAATTTTTGGGGACGGATAGTTTTTCCAATATCATGCACCAGTGGCGATGTCTTTACCCATTTCTCCCATAAATTACCTGAGAGTTTATCGAGTTTATCGAGGGTTTCCGCAAAAAAGCCAAGGCTTTCCAACAGCAAATCAGAAGGAATTTGCCAATCAGGGAAAGATTGTTCCTTTCTACTTTCATCTAACACTCGTATTGAACAGCGTTTCCCAATATCAGGAAAAATATATAGTCTGGATTGCGGTGAGATGGGGACAGCATTGACTGTAGCTGTTTCTGTTTCAGTATGAATCTGCCATTGACCCAACAATAACCGAGTCGGGATTTCTTTACAAGTCTGTCCAGTTAAGCGATTGTAAAACTGCATAATTAATATGTCCCTCGCTCAAGCCGCTGCAACTCCGATTCCAGAATTTTCAATGACTTGACTGGTGCACCTGCGTCGTCTAGTTCAGACCAGTATGTTTCTATCGTTTCCTTAAGTTCGGTCATATCTCCTAGTTGGATGTCATGGCGATCGCGCACTTTCCGCAAAATCTTAGTTGCCAGAATGTGGTCTGTCGCTTCAGTTAGGGAACCTCCTGCTGCCATCACAACCGGGATGTAATCATTAATTTGACGCTGTAGTCGATTTCCCCAACCAATTTTGAATTTACTTTCCAATATCTCAGATAGGTAGTCATTCAGAAAGTCGAATGCTTTAGTAGCTTGACTATGATGTTGTTTCTGAGCTTCCTTGAAAGCAGTTCTCAGTGCATTATAAGAGATGGAATCTCTTCGTGAAAGTTCAGGAATATCAAAGCTTTCCTGACTACGTTCAAGTTCCATTACATGAGCGCGATCGTAAGTTTTATCGGCAAATTCTAAAGTAGTTTCATCCTGGTTTGCAGTTCCAACCAACCAGACGTTGGGTGGAATGATCAGTGTGTCCTTCTTCTTAAAAAGTTGGGGTGAGGGGCGTTCTAGATCGGTATTTAATCTCAGTTCAGGGGCATCCTGTTCTAATTTGGAAAGAAAGTCAGCAAAATACTGTTCAGGGCGAGATAGATTCATTTCATCTAGGATGATGATATAAATTTGATCGCTAAATTCTGGACACTGAGCCTCGTACAAAGCTGTGAGAAACTCTGTTTCATAGAATTTCCCTTCAAAAGAGTTGTAGTAGCCAATTAGATCCTGGCGATCGCGCCATCCTGCTTGTACTTCAACCAGTTTATAGTTCTCTCTTCCTCGCCGTCCTAATGCACGTGCGAAGGCAATGGGGAGACTGGTTTTACCCGTGCCACTGATACCTTGTAGGAGGTGGAGTTTACTCATCGCAATCCCACCCAAGAATGATCGGATGTCCTGTTCTGAGTAGTACAACCGCTTCCCCTTCTCTAAGGGAGATATAGCAATACGATAACGAAGGTCTTCAGCAAACTGTGCAAGATCAATTGATTCCTGGGAAAGTGGGGGAGCAATTTGCAAATTCTCATCTTTGTCCAGTTGGACACATTTCTCAAAGGGGCTACGCTCTTTAGATTGAGCGATCGCATCATTGACGTTTACCCTTAACTCTTCCAACATTGCTCGAAGACGATTATTGCTAGCTTCTAAAGCTTCCTTTTCATCCCGCAACGTTTCCAAATTAAGAACTGCAATTCGATTAGTGGCTGCTGAACGCTCTAATTCCTGTACTTTTGTGATCAGTCGAAAACGTTCTGCTTCCCACTGTTCTTTCTGAGCCTCCAAATCTTCCAAGCGTCTCGCAGCAGCTTCTGTAGGACGTTCAGATAATTTTTGATCTAATTCATTATTTTGTTGGCGCAAGTCTTCTAACTCAGCCAAAATCTCTTCTGGATTACGGTCTTTAAAAAACCTATTGGCATCAGCAACTTGGGCAAACTTGGTTTCTAATCGCTTCACTCTCTGCTCAGACAATTCGTACAGTTGCGCTCGAATTTCTTTAGCACTTTCTAATTCCGCAATTTTTGTGGCTGCACGTTGCTCTACTTTTTCTTCAAAATATTGCCGCTCTTCATCCAGTAGCTCACGGTCATTTTCTAACCTGTTTTGCTCCTTCCTCAATGATTTGCGCTCTGCAATGAGTTGTTGCTGCTCTTGCTCAAATTCCTGTCTTTTTGTAAGAATTTCTTGCTCAAATTCAGCATACTTCTGAGTAATTTCTTCTGTCAGTTGTTGCTGGATCTCGACCTTCTTGCTAAGAGCTTGCGCGATCTCTTGGCTGACTTGTGCAATCTGTTGTTCCAATTGGGATAGGGCAACTCGATTTTGGGTCAGAAATCCTGCTGTTGCATTAGCTTCCCGTTCTTGAAATTGGCGCTCTTGTTGGTTTACTTCTGCCAGTTGTCGATTCAGTTGCTCTCGCTCCTCTCCTAAGAGTTTAGATGCTTCCGTCAATTTCTGGTTCTGGTTTTCTAAATCAGTCTGCTTCACCTGTAACTCTTGTTTTTGGCTCTCAAGTTGCTGATTTTCAAATTCCTGGCGCTTGGTAGCTAAATCAAAAATTTCTGCTTTCTCCCAAAGCTGCTTAAGGTCAAAACTCTCTGGAGGGGATGAGTCTAAGGTTTCTAAATCCTTTTCCGTAAGCTGCTCTGAAGCTTTGGCAGATAAGGCATTAATCTGCTGATTAGAAAAGTCTGATTTTGCTGAAGCTAATGAAGTAGATTTACCAGTATTATCACCTATACCGTTTCTTTCGGCATTTTTTTTCGCCAATTCTTGTTGAATGACCCGCGAGTTCTTGTTCTTACGATTAGCCATACTTATTCTCTAGTAATGTAATATTTAGGGTTGATAAGACAGTTGCAATGTTCCAGCGACTAACCTGTACAGGGTATCGATTTGTTGCACCGCGTCTGTAATGTCTAATGGTTGAGTAGTGTGCTGGCTTGTTGCGTGCCCCGCATAGGAATTGCGCTTTTGAGCTAGTTGATCTAACTGATGCAGCAGATCAGGGTATTTTTTCGCTGCAAGCTTTAACGGATGAGTTAAATGGTCTGGAGTTGCCAGAAGTGCAGCCAACATCAGTGCTCGCAAAGAGCCATTTCCGTGAACGGCGGCCATACGAATTTTATTTCGATCGACATTTAATAATCCGGGAGGTAGTGGTATTGTGAATCCTGCACTTTGAGCAAACTGATTAAGTGGTTCACGGTTATGCTCTGTTCTTTGTGAAAGTCTTGTCCAGACATTATGTGTGGAATATTCTTGTTGAAGTACCTTAAAGAGTCTCTCAGAGGCGTTTTGTGAGGCGATTAAAATATTGTTAATCTTATCAATAAGAATTCTAGGATCTGTCACTTCCTTCGCCTCAATATATAATCGCTCAAGGGCGACTATATCATCAAATAACTCCTCCCACCTTCTAATTGCAGGAGTCAATTTATACTCAACCTGTAAACAGGCTTCTTGATTTGCCAGGGTTAACCAATCATCAAGGTTGTTGAATTGCTCTTTTCTTTGGTCGCCCAGCATATTAAGCAACAATTTATCTAATCCCTGAATTGTTTGATTTTTTCGATGTTTCTCTAACTTATGGAGCAACCAGGGGCTATCTCCTAAGCCAAAAGGATCGCCAACGTTCCAGATATTCGCACTTGAAGAATCTTCAGGTACATATATACAAGTTGCTAGCCATAAATCTGTTGGTTCGTCCTCAATAAAACTTACGCGATCGAGAGTCGGAAGTTTTTCAAAACCCCAGGTATTATCATCATCATCTTTGAGACGACTGACATTTTTAAGCGTTCTTTCGTGTTTCTCAACTGCCTTGATAATTTCAGTTGGAGAAGGTTGCCGTTCGATCGTATTTTTGACTTGTGGCATAAAAGCCCGTTGGTAATTTGGCTTACCGGTTGTACCGAAAATTAATTCTGGAAACCCTGAAGCATTGAAACGGACATCAGCGTAGTCTTCGCGCTCTGCAAAGCGTGGAAATAAGTCACCTGTCCACGGATCTTGGAAGATAAACCCAGCAGTAGACTCCTGGGCGATAAAAGTTTCGTCTTCCAGAATTTTTTGCCCTTTTTGAGTAAGGTTTCCCCGTGAGTCAACGTAAGATCGATCGGCAAGTTGAGAGATGATGAGGGCTGTTAGATCGTTGCCAATATTAAGGTTATGACCAATTTTAGCAGCTTCAGTGATGCCTGCGCGACACATTCCCAAAACTGCTTTTTCTAAGATGTTGACTTTACGAGATGAGACACGGGGCGCCACAACTCGATACATACGAACGGGATACAGCAAATATTGTCGCTGACTCCAACGGGCCTTGGGTAAAGGATTGTAATAGAGAACAGAAGTATCTTTGCGGAAAGGCATGGCAGTTGTCCTAAAAAACTTTTCCGTGAGGTGTTTTACAGAGTTCATAAAAGGCAATTAATTCACGAATTGCCTGACGTTCGCTCTCTGGTCGATCGGCTTCTGCTCTGACCATCTCCAAGTCACCTGTAGCAATCAGCAACCGCTGTTGTCGGCTCATGGCCACGCAAAGACGATTCTCTAACAGTAAAAAGCCATATTTCCGGCGATAAGTTTCTGGGCTATCGGGTGTTGCTCGAATATTGTTACTGCGGGTCACAGAGAGAAACACGACATCGAATTCTTTGCCCTGAAAGGCGTCAACAGTGCCAATTTTCAATCGCTCAACGAGTTTACCATCCTGATTTGTTGTTTCTCGCCATGCTGAAGCAACCTGATAGTTACCGTCATCTGTAACTTCTGCTAATTCCAGCTTGCAAAGTTGCTGCCAGAGTTCTGTCACCTGGGCTCTGTAAAAGGCAATCACCCCAAATGTCAGACGAGAGTCGTGTTCAATGAGGCGTTTTAGTTCTTCTGCAATCCGTCTGGCTTCTACAGGACGAGACTTACTCTGTCCTTTGGTTTCACTTCCTAAATTGAGGGGGACATTAATCCAGGCAGCGACCTTATCTTGATAACCAGGGAGATCGTGAAAGAATTCCTTTTCTGGTCTACCAGGCTTAATGGGAGGCTCTCCATGATATTCGTAGAAGGTGCGGCTAACAAAATCACCCAAGATTGGGTGCATCCGGTATTGAGTATCCAGCGTCACGGTGCGCTTAATGCCATCCCGTTTTTCCCATTCCTGCAACTGTTTGAATAGCCGCTCAAACAAGCTTTTCTTCAGGGCATCTTGAGTTGTCTGGTTCGATGAATTCAGTTGACGTTCGACATCTTCTTCCAGAATGTGGGGTAGCTGGCGATGGTCGCCGACTAAAATAATCCGTCGCTCTGCCTTAGCCATTGGAATAAATAAGTCTAGGGGGTTGGCCCTGGCTGCCTCATCAATAATGACTGTCTCAAAAACACTATCAACATTTCCAGTTGTGGACTCCATTTCTCTGCCTACTGCCTGCTGACAAGTAGCTGCCAAAACAACGGTGTAATTTCGCAGCATTTGCCGGACGCCATTAGGGTCGCTTCTCAAGTCGTTGAGGTATTCTTCTACAACAGCTTCGACTCCAGACTGGGATTGACGCACTTGCTCTGTTAGTGCATCTCGCACTTGTTTTAATAGAGATTCGATATCAGGATTGGCAACAGGTGCGGTTATTGAATCATTTGCTGTAGGAGTGAGTTGATCTAAAAGTTTGATTTGGAGGGCTGCCAAATCTTTGAGAAAAGGAGGCTCACCAGGAGACTCGAAATTATCCCAATCGGCTGCTGTTTCTAAAAGGTGGCGATCGCCATCCGATAACAAATTTAATGATTCAAGACGACACAGAGTTTTGTATGCAGCAGTCGGCCCGTCATCTGAGAATGAAATTGGTTCAATACGGAGCGATGTGATTGCTTGAATTGCTAATTCTTTAGCTTCGTTATTGATTGAATAATTGGTGGATTTTCCTAATGTAAGGGTACGGCTTTGTTCTAGGAGGCGATCGCTAAGTTCTCCCGAAATCCTAAGTTTTGTCAAATTGTAAATGTCTTCTAGCAATTTTGCTGTTTGCTGCAAGTTTCCTGGAGTTAGTACATAACCCGTGACGAGATTTTGTACCTGACGCAACAAAGCTGTCTCTGGCAGTTCAGACCAGCTAGCCCGTTCAGCTTCAAGTGCCTCAATTCGCTCTCTACGCCAGCGATCGACATTATCTGGGGCATCGCTACGACTAGATTTACCTCCAACCCGAACTGCCGGCAGCCCAAATATGACGGTTCGTTCGGCCACATTTTCAACTGCATCATGCTGGTAACTGGTCAGGAGCAAACGATGGGAAACTCTGCCATTTCTGTTCTTTTCAATTTCAGACAGATAGGCTTGAATTGCAGTAATAACTTTGGTTTTACCTGTTCCTGGTGGGCCTTGAATTAAAGCAATATCGGGCGTATTAATAGCGACCCGCAGTGCATCTTTCTGACGGGGAGTGGGGGAACCCTGAAAAGCTTCCCTTACGGTTTTATCCAGCAACTTATGCTGGCGATAATTTGAAAGGGGAATTTTTTGATCTTGTAAGATCAGCCCCAGTTGAGGCATAGGGCAGGTTGCTGTTCGGATCAGATCTTCGGCACGTTTACGCCGATTTAAGCGGGTGCGATCGCCTTGAAGAGAAACAAACAGAAATCCTTTTGGCGGTGGAGAGAGCAATTCATCTGGATTAGATGGGCGGATGTCCAGAGTCAGTTTTTGAGGATCGATCTCACTGATTTGTCCAAAAAACACTTTCTGGCTGCTAGCAACACTTTCTAAACTGCTCAAATCAGGTTCTCGATCGCTCGCTTCCAGAGAAAACTCAGATTTATCCCTCAATGCTTGCAACCTTTCCTCCAAATTCGCCTGTTTTCCCAGGTGGAAGCGACGATCGCCCGACGCTAACATTTTTTGAGACGAGTAAGCGATCGAGCCAAGCTCATTTGCTTTTTGGAGGATCGCCTTTTGCTCCAATTCGTTATATTCCCGCCATAAGGACAGATAAGTATCTGCATTTCTGCTAAGTGCGTCTAGTTCTGTTTGGATGCTTCCTCGTAGTGTCCCGGCGATCGACATATCACAGAAGGACATTGGTGCCTCTAATAAAATTAGAGGACGCTGCTGACTAGCATCTTTTGGCGATCGTGATTTCGCGACTCGCTCAACCCGCAAACGACTGTCAACAGTCCGCACATCAACTGTAATCCTGTTGCCGCATAGCTGGAATGAATTTTCCAGTCCATCCTGGTAGTTTTTACCAGTTCGCATTAATATTCGTGCTTTTGGGCCTGCACTTGCGGTCGGTAGAAGGAGTTCACGAGTCAGCCACTCAATGATTTGAATGGCTGACTCGGAACGGCGCAGATGCCGCTTACGAATATCTTCAATAATTTTTTCATCAACACCAAACTGCATTTCATCGGGGATGTAGAGCTTACCTGGAAAATCATGTACTTGAATGGAAAGTTGATTGTGGGGCTGTACTTTCGGACGGATTTCCAGCAGCCAGCATAAGGTTGGTAGATTACGTTCAAGAATGCCTTCTAACTGTGTCTGGTTCTGTTGGTCTTTACCTTGAATATTCCAAATATCTGATCCATGAACCAGAAGAATGTCATTGCTGATCTGATCTCTGTGTAGGAAAACTTCATTCTTGATGTATAGGAGTTTTTGACCATCAAATGAGGTGCGATCGCTCCGTTCAACTTCAATGGTGTGGATTCGTCCACTTTGAATATCGCTGATTCTCATTATGAGTGTTCTCCAGAGACAAACCTGAATGTTGCAAGACGGTGTGGGCGATCGGTAGGGGCAAAATGTAGCAGCCACGTATAAGGTCGATCGTTTGCTGGAAATCGTTTCCATCCATCCTGCACTTCTACAACCGTTCGTTGTGCGCCATCAAAAGACGACAACCAGAAACATTGCCCATTGAGACTGCGAACACGAACGTTAGTTCTTTCGATTTGGAGTTCGATCGCAGGAATATGGCTATCCGATCCTGTTCTGCCATTAATAATTCGATTCGTAAGGATTAACGGTTGGCGTTCTGTCAGTACCAGAGCCGCCAGAACTTGCTGCTGTGAGAGAAACCTTTGACATTCTCTCACATCTGGCAGCGATTCCCATCGTTTGATTAGCAGTTGCATCTGGAGTGGACGAGGGTAGTCACACCAGGGACAGCATTGTTGCTTGGCGTAATAAGTGCTACCGCAATCGGGACACTCCACTGTGAAGTCGGCTGCCGAATACAAATCCTCAACCCATTGACTAATTCCTGGTCGTTTTACTGGTTCTCGTAACCCCTCACTAAAGCAGCGCCGGCAAAGTTCCTTTAATTTGGGAGATAACACGATGTCTCTGGGAAAGCTGTGATGTGTGGCATTGCTTTGGTCGCTTGGATCGTCCACCCAGGGCAAAGAACCCTGTAACGCTTTTTCTTCTAACTCTGGTTCACCATCCTGAACCAAATCCCCCATTAAAGGATGAATTAAGCAGAGTGTTTGAAAGGCAATGACGGCAAAAGCATGAGCATCCGTTAAGGTATTAACCCCAGATTTTCCCAAAACTAATTCTGGCGCACCATAACCAGGTGTATAGAAATTTCGTGTAGATGAGGGGCTTTCGTAATGAAGGTTATCTGCATCAATCAAACGAATTTCGTGGGCATCTAAATCAGTGGAGACGAAAATATTGTTAGGTGATGGATCGCTGTAAACTAACCCTCTACTATGTAGTTGAGCAAGAACTTCAGCGCAACGTGCTAGTAACAGTAGGCGACGACGCAATCCTCCACCGCTCAAATACCACTCTGCCAGATGGCCGAGATCGCGAGGAGGATTAATCAGCCGTGATATGGGAACCATTCCCGTAATGAGTTCCATGACATATCCCAGGTAAGGTGCTTGGAGCATTTGCAGAGGTCTGGCGATCGCCAGATCCCGTAGCTCAGGCATTAGACGGATGTTCTGCAACTGTCCTCGGAGCAACTCACGCCGACTGTTGCTAGAGCTATTAAATAGGATTTTGATCGCTCGTTTTCCGCCTTTTGCGGAGTATACTGCTCCCTGTCCACCCTCGCCCAATTTTCGCTCTAGCTCGTAGGCTTGCCCGCGTTCATCAGTAATCCGTTTGCCTTTAAGATTCATTTGTATTCATCCTCTGCTTGCTTGCGCCAGATCACTGCCAGGGTTTTGTCATCCAGGTGGTTGGGAGTAGCCCAATTTCTGAGATCCTGATGTAAAGCGTGTCGGCGATCCGTTGGAGCCATTGACCCAAACTCAGTAACGAGGGTATGAATGAAATCTCCAATGCGATCGGTCACTAAATCATCGGCAATACCATCCGTCGCCAGTAATATCGCAGCATTGGGTGATAAGGCTGGTTTCGTAATCACTGTCCAATCCTTGGTTGTTTTGGCAATGCCAAGCCCCGTAGTCTGGTTGGTAAATCCCTGGCGTTCACCTTGCAGAATTTCTAGGCTGCCATCAGCATTCCGAATTGCAGCAATACCATCCCCTAGCTGAGCGATTGTTAATTCACCTGAAGGCAATACTGCGACAAAAATACAGGTTGCTGCGCTGTCCTCTTCCTTCTGGGGTAGGACACGCAATCCCCAGAAAAGATGAACTAAACGGAGCAGGGTTGCAACAGGTGCGTTCTCAGACTTCGCCCAAGGCTTCAAGGCATCCCTGACAGCTCGGCAAGCCATTTGTGCTCCTATCCGAGCATTCGGTTTTGACCCCATCCCATCACTGATGACAATCGCTGTGCCAAACGCACCAGACATTCCCATCCAAGCATCCTCATTCGGACGACTCTGTTGGATGTGCGATCGCCCTCGGACTGATGCTCCAAACCATTCTAAACCAGGCTGAGGTGGAGTTAACATCAGAAGTTCAAAAGTTCTTCAAGATTATCGAAGTCAATTGGAGGAATGCTATTGGGATTAACACTTCTAGAGCGACTGGAAACCGTTACTGTGACCCAGCGGAAAAATTTTTGAATTTGAGTTTCGTCGGCCCGAAATACCGGAATTTCGGGATGTTGCCCAATGAGAAATGCCTTGAGCGTTTCTTCATCTGCATCAGGACCGATACCCATTGCAAAGCGTAAAGCCTTAGAAGCCCGGTCTGAATTCAACAACTGTTGGAGAGGTTCCTTCCAGTTATCGGAAATGCGTCCCCGCTCATCAGTGGGCTGTCCATCAGAAATTAAGATTAGATTGGGGTGGTAAGAGCGACTGGGAATTTCTGTTTTGTTTTCCAGAAACTGAGTCGCTAGTTCAAACGCCGCACCCATCGGGGTTGGTCCTTTCGCCTGCATATCTGTCCACTGGATCTGGGAGGCGGGTTGTAGTGTCTGGTGAAAGTTGGCTCCATCTCCACCGAATGTAATGACAGCGACATGAATCTCGGCCCGTGCATCCTGTTCCGAGGCAAAAATTTTGATCATTTCCGCGATCGCTCGGTTCATGGCTGCCAATTTGCCATTGACTGTCATACTGCCACTGACATCTGCCAGGATAATAACGGGCATCATTCTGGCAGTGGCGATGGAAAAATTTTTGAGCTTGCTCATAATCAATATGGATTCTGATAAGTTATTTTAATGTGCTGCATGAAACCTGTCAATAAACCTCCAAAATATAGGGTTATTTGACACTCTCAGCGCTAAAGCGACTGAGATTCTTAAGAAATTGCTTCCTTAATATCCCTATCGCTAGGGTTCCCAAACTCACCGCGTTTGCTCTTTGAGCGCGGTGATATCTTTTGGGCGTTTAGGTGTTGAACACCAAGTTTCGCGGAGTCCCCACGTACTATTGACAAAACTCGATCTCTGATGGTTTTTGCAGCGCCAATATCGGCGTGTTCGTGATAGCCACATTCAACGCAGATGAACTTTTCACCATGCCGATTGGACTTATCTGTATGACCACAATTTCTACATTCTTGGCTAGAGTGTTTGGGATTAATTTTAATTACAATTTTTCCTTGCTTTGCAGCCAGATACTCAATCTTTAAAACTAAATCACCCCAACCTGCATCAGAGATAGCGCGATTTAAACCTTTTTTCCTGGATTGCCCATTCTTGAGAAATCTACCTTTGTCAGTTTTCACCTTGCATCGGCGCATCATCCCAGAAATATTCAAATCTTCCAGGGCAATTACATCGGCGTTGCGAGACACAATCTTGTTCGCAACTTTCCACTGATAAGATTGCCGTTTATCACGGATATTTTGATGAAATCGCCCAACTCTAATAGCCGCTTTTTTGCGGTTATTGCTACCTTGAATCTTACGGCTAACTCGCCTTTGTCTAATCCTTAAAGTACGCTTTGCCTTTTTGGTGGTTGAGAATCTGGGATTATCAATCTGATATCCATCAGACAGATGTACCAGTTTTGTAATCCCTAAGTCACAGCCAATTATTTTAGCGACATCATCAAGAGGTTTAGGGATGTAATCAGGAATAGATTTATCTTCTATTCTGATGGAAACATACCAACCATTTTGGCGCTTTCTAACCGTACAAGCCTTGATGATAAAGCCATTAGGGATGGAGCGGGAATTATGAAACCGCATCCAACCCACTTTTGGTAAGTAGATTTTACTTCCTTGTAATTTCACACCCATTACAAAAGTAAAAGATGTAAAATTACTGCGGCTTTTAAACTTAGGAAACCCTCTACCTTCAAAAAAGTTTTTGTAGGCGATATCTAATCGTTTAACATTTTGCTGTAAAACAGTTGAATCTATCCCGCCATACCAAGGTCTAGCAATCTTCAATTCTGGCAATGCTGTAATTTGAATATCTCCCGCGCTTCTTCGAGGATTTTTGACCTTGCCTTCTTTGTCAAACTTCGAGTCTTTCCAGGGATTGCCTGTGGCGCCATTCTTGCTCACAAAACTGGTTAATGGGCAAGCTTCGCTTTTGGTTCGGAGATCGGAGTAATTGCCTTGGATGAATTGCTGATTGTATTGGGTAATTCTGTCACCTAAGCACCAATTATATTGGCTTCGTAACATATCTACCCAATTCGCCATCTTTAGGCATTGTGTTTGATTAGGACGCAACTTATAGATATAGTTTGTCAGCATTTTCTCTCACCTCCTTGTTTATACATTAATGCTTTTTGTGACTTCAAATATTAAGAATTAAAAAGATTTACGGCGGTTAAAACCGCCCGTGCCGCTTACATCTCATGGCTAAAGCCGATGAGTTTTCCGCTTGCCGAACTATTTTGATAATTTTTTATTCCCTTAACTAAAGCTCCTCGCAGGATTTCTTCTGCCTGTCTCATAATAATAACGGGTCTTTGAGCATTTTTGACTGGCGATTACCCAAATGATTTTCTTGTACGTTGTCTAAAAGGTAACTTGGTTGGTTATAAAAATTTATAAAAAACCGATTGTGACAGTAGAGGGTGCGGAATGTGAGATGGAAGACTGCTGTTGGCTAGGATGTCGGTGTAGTCGGTGTCTAGTAAATCCAGTGCTTCGATGGGTGAGTCGGTCATTTGATGTATTTCCGTATTTGATAGCCTAGGAATTCCTCTGCTGTCTGGATTCCCAGCGAGTTCTCCAATTGTCATTAAACTGTTCGATGGTGTAAGGTTCTGAGGGCAATAACTGGGTTAAAGAGGAGTAGCAGCGATCGATTAGAAGCTCCTCCCATTTGTTGACGTACTCTAGCGATAAGGAATCGGCATCAGACCAATCCCGATGGTTCAATCCCTTTTTTAGAGCGGAAAACTCTCGCCAGTCGTACTGTTCAAAAGGAAGCTCCAAGTCTTCAATTGCAGAGCGAATTGCACCGTAAGCGCGAGCCCCTTCCCCGCCAGAGCCAAAAGACGTACCCCATACATTGAGAACTGCTGTGATTTGACAAATAGAGTTTGGTTCTCTAAAAAATGCAATAAAAGTGCTGGTGCTGTCTGGATTCTCTCGGTACAAGTGTACGACTTTTAATAGACTATCAGGATTATCCCGAATCAATTTTAAGATTGCACCAATGCCGGCAGTAATACCGGGTGGCGAAGGTATGACAACATTAATTAAACTCACAGTTGCTCCTGTACAAAATATTCTTATTTTTAGCTGTTCTATTGGACTGACGCTCGCTCAAACTTGTTGGGCAACCACAAGCTCTTGTTTCCCAATCTAGCTCTAGTTGTCCTAAAAATCAACTTTATTAACTTCGCTGCACAACAATCTAAAATCTAAAATCTCAATCTGCGCGATCGCCTACACCGCATCATCCATCCACCCGCACTCCGCACAATCCCAATGCACCGGGGGGCGCTCGTACTTGGGGAACGGATGCTCACATTGGGGACACAGCCCGGTAAACAAAGGGTGAGTATCCAGCAACTCCAACTGTTCCTCTGGTGTCCACCGCTGTCTCGGTTGCAGGATTAACTCGCCGTTGTAGTAACTCGCCCCTTCTGGTTCCCACAGTTCATCGGGTGCGATGTTCGGATCTTCACGGAAATCCAAGCAAGTGTCGGTTTTGGGGCCCGTGGGATGGACGGCGCAGATTAAGTGGGGGTTGTGCGCGTAGAGTTGGCAGCGATCGCATTCGGGGAGTTTGGGCATGGCGGGTGGGTTGGCTTTTTGGTTTGGTTTTAGTTTTGCCTAGAACTGAGGTGAGCGTATCCTTTTGAATGTGGTAGTTAGTGCATATCGCCATGCCTTAGCGAGTCTCCATCAGCCATCATTTCTGATGATAGAAATGTCAGGGGATTGCTCATATCATCCGCGAAACCAAGGATGGCGCGATCTCGATGCTCGTAGACTAAATCTCCCTGAGCATTAAACAAGAAGGTTGCGCCTCGTTGAGTGAGATAAGCAGCATTTGGAACATACGTTTTCCAGTGACTCAGCACTTCTCCCATATTCCGCAGCCGCAAAGTTGCCAATTCAAATGGACGCTGGAAACCCTTGCCACCTGCCCACCGGAATGTGGAGCCTTTGAGGGGTGGAAGAGGGAAAGCCTGGATAATTTCATCATCACCAATTAATTGAGGTGCTCTTGCGTCGCCTCGATACCCTCTCCATACTTCTGCCAGAGTGCCAGGGCTACCAATCCCCGCACACATGAACAATAGATTGAGGTAAGCATTGGTAGCAGTCGATAAACCGGCTAGTTTTAAGGATAAACCTGGATATAGGTCAAGTTTTTGGTGCAGTTGACCAGTGGGATCTACAAACAAACAGTCACTTGGAAATCCTGTATAACCACAGAATCGCTGACCCGATGAGCGTGAGCCAATTCCCACAGCGCGGATTGCTATCCCTTGTGCTTCAAGCCGTTGAGCATCCCGTCGGAGCCACCAAGCATATTCAAGGCTGTCGAAATCTCCCAATTGTGGCAAGAGCAGCACCAATTGCCTCATAGAGGATTCGCAACCGTTCAAGATGGGTAAAACGGCTCCATCACTCACCCGTTGGCGTTCGGTTTGGCTCAAGAGGGTACGGATATTCATCGGCTAATTATCTATTGAGGAATGTGGGAAAGTAGAAAATCATCAGTTGTTGGACAGATGCTTTATTCAAATCAAATCGGACGGCTACTTTCCGAATTGATGTATCACCTGGTTAAAACGAACCATCAATCCAGGACGCAATCTTAAACATTGCTCAATCCGCACAACTGCAAGCCAATGTTGACTGCCTCAACTGTACCGCGTTCCCCGCGACCTGACTCATCAATGCTGGATTGTCCTCCGATCTAGGAGGCAACAATCGCTATCCATGAGACAAGGGCATGGCGGGGGCTGGTTTAGTTTGGCTCAAAAATGGGGGTTGGCGGCGAGTCGCAACAAGTTCGGAGCGATTGTAGTGAAAACCGACCCCCAGCAATACGGAAAACCCCAATTAGCTTCTTGAGAACGAACGCTACGCTTAATAAATCTTTTGACTAAATAGTATTACAGCAACAGCCTTCACGATCTAAACCAATAATAAACACAAGCAACTGAGGTTAAGTGGGAATATGGAAACACTAACAGCCGCTACGATCGCTACTTTGCTCCTAACGAAAATGCTTGAGAAACTAGGAGAAATGGCAGGCGAGAAGTTACCAGACTTGGGAGAAGCAGTTTGGAAACAGGTGGGGAAGCTCAAAGAATTACTGTGGCGTAATGCTCCAACTGTAGCGGGAGACATTGAGCGAGTTATTAATGTGCCAGAAATAGTGGAACAAGATCCACAGAATTATGGTCTACCAGTTCTGATTGGGAAAATGGATTTAGCGGCGAAAGACAATGAGATAGCTAAAATTATCGAAGCACTGGCAACTGAAGTCAGACCACAACTGTCATCAAAGGTAGTACAAACCATCGCAACTGGAATTATATCTCAAGAAGGCGGATTGACCGTTGAAAAAATAAAGCAAGATGGAAAGGGTAGCAATGATGTTACTCAAGTTGTTGGAGATAATGTAACTGCGAAAAAGGATATCAGTTTTTCTGACATAACGCAAACACGGTAGAAAATAGAACAGAATAGCTAACAATCTTAATATCGATCTTCTCAACAACCATTCTTTTTTCTTTCAGATATGAAGGAGCGCGTTCGCTTCTTCATACTTTTATTCTCATTGGGTGTTTCTCTTCAATAAAATCGCATGGTTATTTTATCAGTTCGCAACCGTTACAATGCAAAGGAGTTGAAAGATGTTTGATTTAAAAAATGAATATACACATTTCCAAGCACAGCAAAGTATCGGACAAAATATTAATGCAGGAGGAAATATTTCATTTGAGAAAGTTACGCAGATAGGTACCCAGAACATACAGCAAAAACTTGATTTTTTCGAGCCAAACCTTGAACAATATCAACCCCTTTCAGGATTTATCAGCCCAAAAATTACATCAGACCTTATACAAATTCTTAAGGATAAGCGAGTATTGGTGTTAGGAGATAGCCCTAATGTTGACAAAGCTTCGTTAGCAAAGTCTTTGGCGTGTTATCTGAAAAATGAATTATCAACTTCTACTCACAAGCTTAAAGTAAAAGAATGGTATCGTAACTCAGACCCTCAAAGCATTGATGTAGAACTTCAAAATACAACAAAAAGCACTGTTTTTATTCTGACACAAGTTTCACCTCAAAATATTGTTGGCTCTAGTTTGTCTGAAATTAAAAAAATTGCGTTTCGCAATCAACATTATGTCATCGTCACAACAGATACGCCTTTAGCCGTTTGGTCGAGATTGTCTAAAAGTGCGGAATTATTTTGGTGTGAATTAACGGCTGAGGATGTTGGTGATTCTAAAGACCTGATAAACGTACATACAAATGAAGATTCTCTTCGTAAATGGTATTACGACGACTTAGAACCTCGTGAGCGGCTATTAGCATTGGGTTTAAGCTTTTTTGATGGTCTTTTTGACGATCAATTCTTCGCTGCGTTTGAGGAAATAGTTGAAACCGCGTGGCAACGACGAGATGCTAGTTTACGTGCTCTTGATTATTCTGATTTAGATAAGCTTCGTAATTTTTTCAATTTCACTAAAACAAATACTTCAATAACTTTCGTTGAAGTTCGTTTCCCTCAGCAACGTCAGATGTTGCTCAAGATAGCGTGGACAAGCCATCGCCGACTGATTCTTGCTGCATTGCCCGTACTGGTAAATCTTGTAAAAAACTCAGTGAGGCGTTACGAGCGCGAATTATACGGTTCTTCAATGCGGTGTGACCGATTACGCAAAGTTATAGCCGAAACAATTAGCGATATTGGCTTAATTGATATTGATGCTGTTGAAGATACCCTGCTCAATCTTGCAGCAGATGAGGATATCAACGTTCAAGCCGTAGTTGCACAAGCTATGGCATTGTGGCGTGATAAGGAGAAAAGAGAATTTGTTGTTGATGAACGTCAAGAGAATGATATTGATCGACAACTCTTTGAAATTCTTCAACGTTGGCAAAACGGAGCAAGAGTTCGTAGTCTAGTAGATGCTATTTTAAAGGAACGGGCTCAGAAAGATAGTAAAGAGCCATTGGACTACATTCGCGCTACTATTGCTCTTACAGTTGGTTCTGCTGCATTATACGATCCATCCGATCAACTATCGCCAGAACTTTTAGAACTACTAAAGGATTTGATAAGCGAACAAAATGAACTTGTTCGCAATCGAGTGCTTACATATACTCTACCGAGAGTCCTTATACAGCACGTAATTCAACTACGTGACATCTTACCCGAACTACTATGTCAGATTAATGATTTAGTTTTAGCAGTTGCTGATAGTCTGGCAATCGCTTATCGATTTAGACCAAATGATGTTTTAGAAACACTTCAACTCTGGAATGAACAATGCAAAACACGACCTACACAAATCAAGATAGATGAAGTAATATCTCGTGAAGCATTACTGGCAACTATAGCACTAACCTATGGAAAAATTGAATGCGATCAAAATGTTGGAACTCTTACTCCTCAGCAGGCAGTTCAACATTTGATAACTATTCTTTCAGAAGAACTACATCCCCGCGTTCGAGAAATTGCTTTATTTGCAATCGGTCGTAAAGCTTATCAAGCATTTGAAGAGGTTGAGCCACAGTTACAGAATTTAGTCAATGATAAAATTAAACCAGACGAACGTCAAAAAGTTGCTGAAATACTCACCGAGATTTATCTGGAACAACGTGCTAATTTACCTGGGGGAGAGCAATATATTGAAGTTAATTCAAAACCATATTCAGTTGGGTTTGATTTAACGAAATTATTTAGTATAGACCAGGTAATATCTAGTATAGAACAAACAATATCTAGTTCTGTGAAGGAAAAGCCAAGTCCAAAACGATATCCAGTTTGGCTTGATTCAAAGCGACGACCGTTAACCAATATAGAAAAGGCAATGCTTCGTTGGGTGAAGAATAAGGAAAATCCAATGGCTCAACAGGTAGCAACTAACGCCTCAGCTAATTTTGCCAATAGATTAGAAAAAGAGGAAGAGCGTCAAATTAAGTTATTACGGGAAGCGCGCGATCCTTCAGAAACAAAATCAAGAGATATTTATGCTGATCCTATCATGAGTGGGCAGCCTCCTCAAGATTGGTATTTGGGTAAATTGATTCCTTGGCTAGCAACAATAGAGGTAGAAAATTATCGAACTACTATTCGGAACCTGATACCTGAAGGCTTAAGACAATACGGAAAAAGCCGTGATGATATGAACTTTGTATTGCGAAAATGGAAGAATGCTTCAGATACAGAAGTACAAATTATCTCTAAACGGCTTGGCTTGGGTCTGAATTTCGCAGAGGGTCTATTATTGGTTGTGGGTGGTGTACTTACTTTAGTTGGAGTAGTAGCTATTAACTTGAGTAAATCTCCTGGCACGATTGTCACTGAAGCGATACCGATTGACCCCAGCATTACTATCAGCGATCGCGCAAGTGTTAGCGACGTTGACTCACTTAACTTTAATACTGGTAAATTAACTATTCAATTGAACGTTGGCAGCACTTCTGATGACCGTCTTGGCATACACAACCAAGGTAAAGAGTCGGGCAAAATTGGTGTTAGCGGTAGCGAGGTGACTTATGGTGGCACAATCATTGGTCAATTTAAAGGTGGTAAAGGAATAGAACCATTCGTTATTGACTTCAATTCCAATGCTTCTCTTGAGGCAGTTCAAGCTCTAATGCAAACTATTACCTATCAAAATCTCGGAACCAGCCCTAATTTAGGAGCCCGTACAGTAGAATTTCAAGTTACTGATGATGGTGGTGCTTCTAGTGCTAAACCCTTGATTAGAAACATTTTTGTAACTAATGAAAACACTGCACCTACTCTCATAGTTCCCGAACGCCAAGTCGTCAATGAAAATACTCCTTTTAATATTAGCGGTATTAGTATCAAGGATACTGATAGCACCAAAAACTTCACAGTCACTCTCAGTGCTAGCAACGGCACTATAACTGTTAAGGACTCCGTACCCAAAGGACTGACAGCCGATAACATCAGCGATAACAACACAAAAACCGTCAAAATTGTTGGTAAACCTGAAAACATTAAAGCGACTCTGGCAGATTCTAATGCTGTTATTTACAAAGGTACGAGTGACGATAATGTGAGCATCTCGGTCAACGATGGAGGTCAGGACATATCAGGAGATGCAGAAAAAACATTGGTATGGCCACCTAAAGCTCAAGAGGCTAAGACAAGTAGTAAAGAAATTCAAATTACAGTTAATCCAGCTAATAAGCCTCCCATTATTACCATTTCTGAACCTACTAAGACCGTTAATGAAGATGAGAGTTTAACAATTAGTGGTATCAGCATCGACGACTCCGACACTCCAAATGTCACTGTCAAGCTTGGTGTCGAACACGGAACTATCGCTGTTAAAACTAACGTCGTTCAGGGTTTACCAGCAAATGCAATTAGTGGCAACAAAACTGAAAATGTTACGCTTACAGGCGATCGCGCCCAAATAAAAGCTACTCTGGCTAACCCTCAAGCAATTACCTATCAGGGGAAACAGGACTTTAACGGCAATGACTCTTTGACAATCTCCGTTAATGATGGCGGTAAAGAAAAAACTGATCAACTGAACATTATAGTCACTCCTGTTAATGATCCACCCGTTATCGGTATTTCTACAACTGTTAATACACCTCAACAAAATGAGCCAAAAGTTGAGAATCCCGTTAATAACAAGCAAATACCAAACCAATCTTCACTTCCCGAAAAAAATAATACTACTACGAATGCAACTCTTAAAGGAGAACCAGGCGAGAAAAATATTCGCTCTGGGCCAGGGACAGATTCTAAATCTCTTCACAAAGCCTATCCCGGCGACCGTATTCGAGTTATCGGTAAAGATTACGATCGGGGAGGATACCTTTGGTATAACATCTACCTTCCCAATTCGGGTGCAGAAGGTTGGATTGCAGGACAGTTTGTTGAGGTTGATGCTGGTGTCCAACTTAATCCTTGAGCATTTATTGCCATGATATTTTCATGATGTAGTCTTAATTGACGGAGAAATAATAAGATGTTTTGTGTATGTGTATGAAACTCAAAATAATTAGTAAGCTATGGAACCTATTCCGTTTTCATTTTGTTATTTTTCTAATTTTAATAGGTATTGCTCTCAATATTTACGCAGCAACTCAATTTGCCAAACATGAATCAAGTATCTCTAAGCCTACTCTTAATATTGAACAGGAGTTAAAAGTTCAGCCCACTCCCACTACTACTCTAACTACTACTCCAACTACTAATGTTTCTTCTAAAGGGGTATCACCTGGGATAGCTGACAACAAAACATTCTTAGGAAAGTCCAACTTAGGGCACTTAGCCTTCCTAGAGGGCAGCTCTAGCCAAATGTTGACTGTCGCTAGTTACGGCCCTGGTGAATATCAGAGATTCGAGAGACTTGTTCCAGAGGCAGCATTTGCACTCATGAAATTGATTTATGCAGCAAGATATGAGGGAGTTTGGATTGTCCCTGTTTCAGGTTTTCGGAATGTCGCAGACCAGGAACAGCTTTTTAAAGCCCAGATTCAAAAGCTTGGCTCACCGGAAGCTGCTGCGAAGTTGAGCGCTCCTCCTGGTTATAGCGAACATCATACAGGCTATGCTGTTGATCTTGCCGATGGTCATTTTCCCAAACAGGATATTACGTACAACTTTGCTACAACCGATACGTTTAAGTGGTTAAACCTGCACGCTAAAGAGTTTGGGTTTGAGTTATCGTTTCCTGAAAACAACGCTCAAGGAGTCAGTTATGAGCCTTGGCATTGGCGTTTTGTCGGTTCTTCAGAGGCACAAGTCATTTTCAGGAATCAAGCCAGTAAACTCGGGATAATTCCATAAAGAACGCTTTAATGATGGACAACGGTTCTGTCAATAATGACCGTCAATGAAACCATAAGGGTTTATTAATTTATTTTGAGTCATTTTAGATTTTGATTTGATAATGATCGTAAATTAAAAATTAATAATGTGAATGATCGCCCTAATTATCAAAAAAACCAACAAATTGCTGCTAGCAATCTGAATGCAGGGGGCGACATCAACATTGACGTTAATCAGACCATCAATCAGACTATCATCAATCCGGACAATGCAGCGTTAGCTCTAAACAATTATAATATTTTATTGGCTGTAGATAAAGTTAACAATCGCTACTTCTCTCGCCTACAAAAAGAAGCAATCGCAGGAAAAATAATTCTCAGAGATGAGGTAGTTCCTATTGTTGATAAGCTCACCTCACCAGAACATAAACGCGGTATATTAGTTACAGGTCAAGCTGGAGTTGGTAAAAGTGGTGTTATACATCAAGCTATGGAAGCACTTATTCAAAAAAATGTGCCACTCATAGCTTTTAGGGTAGATCGTTTAAATCCAACACAGTCACCCAATCAAGTTGGAAAACAGTTAGAAAACTTACCCACTTCTCCTGCTCATGTTTTAGGCGACATTGCACAGGGGCGTGATTGTGTTTTAGTTATAGATCAACTTGATGCGGTGAGTACAGCTTCTGGTCGCCATTCTGATTTTTTTGATTGTGTAGAACAGATCGTAGATCAAGCTAAAGACTATCCGAAGATGCGTCTGTTGCTAGCTTGTCGCAAGTTTGACTTAGATTATGACTACAGATTAAAGCGTTTAACGGGTGAAAAGGGAATTGCCGATATAGTACCAATTAATCCCCTATCTCATGAAAAAGTGCGAGAGGTTGTTGCAGAACTGGGATTAGATAGCAGCTTACTGAACAATAAGCAACTAGAATTGTTATCTATTCCTTTGCACTTGAGATTGCTAGCAGAAGTTGCAGAAGTTTCAAAAGCTAATGTCCTAAACTTTAGGACAGCAAAAGATATATACGATAAGTTCTGGGACTATAAAAAGGATGTTATCCACGGTCGGCTTGGTGCTTCTGAGCATTGGACGGATGTAATATACACTCTCTGTGATTACATGAGTGAACATCAGAGGTTATCTGTCCCAAAAGCTCGTGTGGATCGATATGGGAAAACTGCTGAATTAATGACATCTGAGCACATCTTAGTTTCAGATGGACATCAGTATTCATTTTTTCATGAAAGTTTTTTTGACTATGCTTTTGCACGTCGTTTTGCAGGTGAGGATATGGAATTATTGGAGTTTTTGGGAAGTCGAAAACAACAACATCTATTTCGACGCGCTCAAGTTCGGCAAATCTTAGTTTACGAGCGGGATCTAGAACCCGAACGCGATCGCTATCTTGCCGACCTCCAAACCTTGCTAACTAGCTCTGATATCCGATTTCACTTAAAGAAAGTAGTATTTGCTATGCTTGCAGGGCTAGATGACCCCACACAAAAGGAGTGGGAGATTATAGCCTTTTTGATGGGTGAGGAAGCCGATCCCATCACACAACAAGTCTGGCGAACTTTGCGTAGCTCTGTTCGTTGGTTTCAACTACTGGACTCTCTAGGATTAATAGAACAGTGGCTCAGGGATGAGAGCGAGGAATGTATCGAACAAACGGTAACACTGCTATCTATTATGCAGAGGCATAGGCAGATACCAAAGCGGGTGGCTGAGTTAGCAGAGCCTTTTATTGGTGTATCAGAAGCATGGCATAATCGGCTAAAGCACCTTATACAAGGGGCAGAACTTGCTTCTGATCGTCGTTTTTTTAATTTTTTCCTGCGACTGATTCGTGAAGGGATTCTGGACGAACCACGAGAAATAATCGATTTTACTCGTGACTTCTGGATGAGAATAGATTCTTTACCGAAACATCGTCCAGAATGGGCTTGTGAAGCTATTGGTTGCTATTTCAATCGGTATTTAGATTTAAGTATTGCTGCTGGACAACCCAATTTGTTTGATCGAAGCTCTAGCGCTCTACCTTACAGCAATTTTTCCGAAGAAATTTTAATAGTAAGCGCTCGTAATGCTCCCAAATCTTTTATTGAACACCTACTGCCTTTCATGCTTCGGGTAATGGAGGTAACGTCTCAGCAGGAAAATAATCCACCTTGGCTTGATTCAGTTTGGGATTACCGACCTTATGGTAAAGGCTATCACATTCATAATACCTTATTAAGTGGGATGGAACAGGCAATATCGAATTTGGCTGCGAACCATCCTGAAGACTTTTCGATCCTCGCAGAGCAGCATCTTCGTAATTCCAATTTTGAAACAATCCAGTTTTTGTTGATTCGTGCCTATACCGCGAACGGAGAAAAATTTGCCGATGAAGCCATTGATTACCTCTGCGAACAAACAGCACGACTCCGAACAGGATACTCTGCGGGTAGTGGAAATATTAATGCGGCTCCTTATTGGGCAACCAGATTGCTAATAGAAGCAACTACTCCACATTGCACTGAAGAAAAGTTGTTACAACTTCAAGCAATTATTTTTGATTACTACACTGATTATGAAAAAAATTATATAGGTCGTAAATTTAGAGGTTATCCACAGCTAGTTTTATTAGATGCTATCGCTGCCTCTCGACGCACAGACGCAATTAATCATCGGCTACAAGAATGGAAGCGCAAGTTCACAAACATAGAGTTGCTGAAACCTCTAGGCATAATCGAACCCCCAAAGTCAAGCAAAGCTTGGTTGGTTGGTTCTCCAATACCTAAAAAGGCAGCAGAAAAGATGACTGATGAGCAATGGTTAAAGGCTATTGCTCGTTATGATTATAATGATGTTAGAAGTGGATTTCAGCAGACTGAGCAAATAATAGATGAAGCTAATGAGTTATCTAGACTTTTAGAAAGCCAAGTAAAACAGGAGCCTGTACGCTTTGCTAAACTAATATGCCAGTTTCCAGATAACGCGAATTCATTTTACTTTGATGCAGTTTTACGCGGTCTTGCAGAAGTTGAGCTAGATGTTGAAACTGCTTTTATGGTATGTCAGCGTTGCCACCAATTACCCAATTATCCTTGTGGTCGTTGTATTAGTTGGCTGATGGGGAAATTACCTGATTTAGCTTGGTCTGAAGAAGCTTTTGATATTGTAACTTGGTATGCCTTAAACGACTCTAACCCAGAACAAGAGACTTCCAACGGACAGGTTTACTATGATGGTGATATTTTAAATGTTGGAATTAATTCCACGCGAGGTAGCGCTGTAAGTGCCATCGCCCAACTAATTTTGGCATACAAAAATCGCGCATCTTACTTTCGGGAACATCTCCAAAAGATAGTTCAAGACTCTTCCATTGCTGTTAGATCGTGTGCTGTTGAAGCACTAACAGCAATGTTGAATTATGACCGAGACTTAGCTGTCAGCTTGTTTCAGCGACTTTGTGATACCGAAGATGCACTTCTAGGAACTCAGACTGTTGAGTATTTCTTGTTCTACGCTTTACAAACGCATTTTGAAGTGCTGGCATCGATTGTTGAACGGATGATTATGTGTGAGTTACCGGAAGTAGTAAAGATTGGGACTAGACAAGCCTGTGTAGCATCTCTAAATATCGAAGAGGCACGTTGGCTGGCAGAACTTTGCCTGTCTGGTACAGAAACTCATCGCATCGCTGCGACTGAGATATTCGTTGCCAACTTTCGTCAAGCACACTTTCGTGAATTTTGTGAAGATGTTTTAATTAAACTTTTCCAGGATTCGGCTGAACCAGTGCGTTCTCAAGCAGCTAGGTGTTTCTTACATTTTGAGGGAGATGAACTGGGTGATTACATCAGTTTAGTGGAGGCATTTGTTGATAGTCCCGCATTTTTTAGTGATGACTACAACTTAATTCATGCCTTGGAAAAGACAACAGCTAAACTTCCAAATGAGGTTACTTATCGAGTATGCGATCGCTTTCTCGAAGGCTTGAGGTCAGATGATTCTGATGTTCGCCAGCATGGAAGGATTAAAGCAGACAAAGTTAGTAAATTAGTCCTGCAATTGTACAGTCAAAGTAGAGACAAACACCTACAATTATGTTGTCTTGAGCTAATTGACTTTATGACTCAGATGGAAGTTGACGGATTAGCTGAGGCGCTAACGCAATATGATTATGATAGATAAGGTTCATCATCAAACTTACAATACTTTGGACATTTTTTTCAAGCCTTTGTAAACTTTACAAGGCTAGCTCTGCCATTTTTAACGTATTTTTCTCTCGTCAGCATTCTTACTTAACTTAAAAAAAATAATACACAATGTAGCCCGTATGGGTTTCAGGTACTCGATTGGAGCCTAAAACTGTCCGAAGTATTGATGTTTGAGGTGTTGCAAAAATTCATGAGGACGTTTTGAGTAAGACTTGACGAGGATATTAAAAGCTAAGAATCTCCGTAAAAATTATTAGTTCCGAATCGCTCTTTTTATACCGGAGTTTTAGACGAAGGCGATCGCAACGGTCAAATTCGGTGGGAATTAGAGAAGTGCGATCGCCGGTTCACAACTAGCAATTAGACCCGCCGCTACCGCAGCAAACAGAGCGACAGAGTTCTACTGATTTAATTAACGCGGCTTTGCTGTTGGTCTTTGATCGGGCGCTGGTATGTACAGCCCGATGTAAGCTCCAACTACCACTTTAGTCAAGTCGCCAAACATCGGTCGGGTACGCTCGGTCTATGACGGCTAGCACCAGGGAACCGAGATCGAGTAGTAGCACGACATCCCCAGGATGCGCGCTTGCTAAAAATTGTTGCTCATGTGTAATCAATTTTTAGTACACCTAAAGTGTCACCATTTTGGGTGTTTCTCTTATAACGAGTTTCTGTAAAACAGTAATCAATTTAACTTGCTGCACTACATCCAAATAGAGCAGGTGCCAGCGAATGAATGCGGGCATCAGAGCGATCGGTGATGAAAAAGAAATTGCTGCTTTCTACGAGCGATCGCTCAGAAATTCGCACTAACTGTTTTAGGTCGCAGGACTTCGATATTCAACTCTAGTTTTTCTCCCAGCCACAAAGAATGTGTAGTGTGGTCTGCCACATCGTCTCCTGTTTCGGGATGAACGAGAATATCTAACCCTTCGCGATGAAGCATTAACCAGGGAACGACTTTGCCAAACTGCGAGGGTAAAAATGCAACTTGATACATCGCTTGGGAATGGGGCCCAATCGGTTTGTCATGCCAGCGCCCTAGTTGTACTTCAAACCGAGTCAGTCCTTCGCGTACACGCGCAGCAGCATCGCGGCGATCGGTGTCAAAGTAAATATGCGCGTGAAAACCAACAATTTCGATGGTGTCTGCTTTCATCATTTTCAGTGGGTTATTGAGCCGACATCATGATAAAACGGCTGTTAACTTCAGGTTAACTTGGTAAACGCCACTTAGGATGTGGGGTTGTGTGCGTTACCGCAAGACCGGGATGGCTCCGCCCCGGATGGAGCCTACGCACTCTGATGGATTTTGGGCATGACAGGAGTGTTGGGTGTGGTTCCAGTTCTTCCAGAATTTGGTGTTGGCTGCGATCGCCAACAACTTCTGGAGTTAGGTAGTGAAAACCGACTCTCAGCAATACGGAAAATTCTAATCAACCCCTCAAAAGCGAACGCTACGCTTTATAAATCCTTTTGCGAAAAGTAACTATGAGCAACAACCCTCAAAATCAAGACTCGCTCGAAGAAAAGCTCAAAGCGGCTTTTGATAGCGACAATTCTGACAAAAATTATAATGCTCTCAAAGCAGTCGTTAGCTCTATACCAGCAGTCGGGTCATTAGCTGTAGGCTTTTTCGACAGCTATATTGTTCCTCCAGCAACGCAAAGGACTTATGAATTTTTAGAAATTTTAGTCCGAGAATTAGAAAAGGTAAAATCTCAAATCGAATCAGTTAATTTTGAAACTCCCGTTTTTCAGACAACTTTTATGCAGGCGTGTCAGATAGCTGTTCGTACTCATAAAGAGCAAAAACTTGAGGCCTTGAGGAATATAGTTGTTAATTCATCTATTCCCAGAGCCGTAGAGGATGATGTGTTAGCGATGTTTCTCTATTGGATTGATGGTTTTACTGTACTTCATATCTCTACTTTAAAGCATCTTCACTATCTGGATAGGTATGCCCTAGAAGAATTAAACACATATTTTCCTATGTTGGAGAAAAATAAGGCTATATACAATCAGGTTTTGAAAGACTTGGCAGACAAGGGTTTGATAAGTTTAACAGAAAAATACATTACACAAGAAGATGATGATGATATAGATTTACAAAGGTTGGGGATTGCTACGCCGATGACTTCTCTTAGTTATCAGAATTCTATTTTGGGGTATAATCGACCCAAAAAAAGGGGAGAAAAAGAGATCAAAATGAAAACCTTTAAGCATCGAGAAGATATTGATATTCTCCTTAAAAAAAATCTTTCATCTAGTCAAGTAAGCAAAACCACAGAATTAGGAAAGCAGTTTATTAAGTTTATTGAATATCCCTCTATTCAAACTGAATCTATGTAAAATTTATTGCTTTTCAATCGCTCTCTTTAAACTAGATTTTTTTAGGGAGGATGAGCGCACTCACCTCGAACACAAATTGATCGCCGCCACCTCAACAGCAGACAGCACCTTAGCCTCCATCCCGTACAAATCCCGCACCACAACCTTGACATTGGGAAAGTCAAAATACGATCGTCATTTTCCAGTGCGGTGATTGAAGGGTTAATATTGCTTGCAGTCTAGTAGTTGAGATGAATTAATAAACGTTTTCATCTCCAAAGGCTATCAGAATCATCCACAACTAAAGTTTCACCTGTCGCTGTATCTTGAACAGTTATGACCCTTTGAGTGAAAGTGAGATTTTCATAGAAGTCATAAGTATATTTACCTGCGAATGCCTCTTTGTCAACCCAAAAGTTCCAATTTCTGAGAGTTTGGTAGGCCTCTCCCTCAATCTTTAAAACTACTCGCTGGGGTTCTCCGATTACCTGCGGACAATTCGTTGCATCTAAATCTACTAAATTTTGTGATTCTTGTCCCTTGAACAAACCCTGAAAAATATAGTTCAATGGTTTCATTAATATTAAATTAACCTCATTATTTGCTACGAGAATTTTCAGTGGATTATAACTAGGACTGCCATCCGCAGCTCCCATTAAACACGTAAATTCTTCAGCAGAGTAAACGGTTTCTTTTTCCCACCTAGCAATATGTTTTGAGGCATCTTCGTCAATCATAAAAACAATCAAGTCTGGTGCTTTTTGGTAGTAGATTATTGAGTCAGTGCACTGATAAAATTTGTGTTTCATAGTAAAAAGACGTTCCATCATTACCTCAAATTATTTAGTGATTGGCTCGACCGACACTTTTAACTGTACTGCAATCAACTATGGTTGTCTGGCGATCGCACTTATCTACCCGCTGGTATCTCGACTTTGACTCACATCCTCTTCCACCCTGCCACCGTCGCATTTACCTCAACAGCCGACAGCACACGAGCTTCCATCCCGTACAAATCCCGCAGCACAACCTTGACATTGGGAAACACAAAATACTCGGTCAGCTTCCCAATCCGGTAATTAAAAGGTTGATAGCGGTGTTTGAAGTACAGCTCCACATTCCCCCGCCGTTCCCACAATCCCAGCAGGTTTACCACCACATCCGAGTAATGCACCTTCACATCCCGCTGCACTTCGGCGATGCGTTGCTCAATCTGACGAGTAGTAACACCGATTTTGTGGAACATTTGACCGTCGGCTTTCACTTCAAGAAAGTACAGCGAATTGATGAGAATCCGCCGAAGCTGCGATCGATAAATCTGCAAATCTGCCAATCTCTCGCCTGCACAGGAAAGTCCGGCAGATAGGGCCACCGCGGAGGAGTTCTCCAACTTAGCCAACTCCTCCAGCAGCAAGGGTTCTTGGACTCGGTTGAACAACGCCAGGGGCAATGCACCAACTGGGATTTTTCCGAGATGAGTGAACCGGTACGATCGATCGCCCTCCGATTCCACCAACCCTTTGAGCTCCCAACGAAAGCTTACCAAGTCTTTGGGAATAGCGTAATCCTGTGCACCGTACTCTTTCCAGAGCACCTTCAACTGTTCGAGTTCATCACCTTTGAGTTGGATGGTGAAATTATCGTAGAGCGGGAGTGCGGGAAATGCTTTGGTTTTAATCCGCTGCGACACAGGCTTGCAAGTTTCCCCGGTGTGCGCGAAGTGGTGTTCTTTCACAGAACCTTTTTTCGCTGTTAATCCACCGCCGCAGTAGAGACAAGTTAGCTGAGTTTTTCCGCGTTCAACATCATCGATGCCCGCCAGTTCGCCACTGAGAGCAACACCGTATTTTAGCCACATCGCCGTTCAATTCTCCTTTAAGCAGGTTCCGTAGATGCACCCGCTCCACATGACCAACGATTTTAACAAATAAGCGGGGATGAGAACTTCTGGCTTGGGGGGGAAACGATCGGCATTCGATTTGGGATGCGTGAGTGTCAATCCAAAATCTCAAATCTCAAATCTCAAATCCAAAATCTCAAATCTAAAATTGCTCGTCACCCATCGGGAATTTCTTCATTAGCAGAGGATAGGGCTTGTGACAGTTGCTCTTTGGGTAACGGCACAGCAGGCAATTCATCCTGTATGTGAGGTAATGCGGGTTTTCCCCCGTAGGAAAGCATGGAAAGCGAAGCGATCGCCCCCCGCACTTGCTCCGGCTCTACCTCTAAGTACCGCTGCAATTGTTCGAGGTTCCGATGTCCAGAGATTTCCTGAATCACCCTGAGCGGGATGCCGCTGTTGCTCATCTGAGTCAGGGCGGTTCTCCTGAAGCTGTGGGTTGATGCTCCCTCGATGTCAATGCGTTCAAACGCTTCTCTCAAAATTCTATCCGCCGAGTTTGAATGTAGGTGCTTCCAATGGTGGCAGCGGTGGCGACCTGGGAACAGATAAGTTGTGCCGGTGTTGGGTTTCCAAGCTGTCAAGAGCGATCGCAAATCTTCAAAAACCGGAATCGTGCGGGTTGCTAGTTTGCCCTTGGTGTTGTGTTTGCGGAAGTTGATTGTGGGTCGAACTGTACCCTTCGCGCTGTAGATATCCACAACTTCCAGCGAACAAGCTTCCGCCACCCGGCAAGCGGTGTAGAGGCAAACTCCAAACAAAGTGCGATCGCGATGAGTCTGCAAACCCTCGTTAAACAACAGTTCGATTTCTGCTTGAGTCAGTATCTTGGCTTGTCCGTGTCCCTCAATTTTCATGCTTGGTGTATACCCGACCTGACACCAGAAAGTTTGCCGCAAATACTGCATTGCTGCATCAGTCTGAGGGATTTCTTAATGCGGTGGTGGCGGGCGATCGTAGTCCGGGCTAGCGCTACGGATTAGCTGAGTCGCTGAAGCTGTCGATGCGTCGTGACGCTAGCCTGAGTGTGCCAGCCATAAGAACCGTTAGCTCAATCAACAAAAAGGTAGAGGAAATGTTGGGCTTATTGGCATAAAGTAAAAAGCGTCAGCCAAGTATTTAAAGTAATGACAAGTACAGCATTCGATCGAATATTCCGCTCTGGCCAACGGCGAAATTGTTATAGCTCAGCCACCAAACCTACCGTTGATTGTCACGATAGCAGCGAGTTTGCTTAAACTTGTTTTAACAACAGGTGAAATCAATACAGCGTTAGACTTGTTAGCTTTTGGCTCCTTGTTTACTTGGGCGTGGGAGGAATTATTTCAAGGTGTTAATTATTTTCGGAGAGCGCTAGGTTTCTGCGTACTGATTGGTGCGAGCACGTTCAAAGTTCTCAAGTTATACTGATAACCTTTCAAGCCGCTATTGCTCAAACAGCGACAATTGCCTTGGCAACACATTGGATTGACTCTGCGTGTGATAAAGGAAGTGGCTTGTCCGGCAAACTGCGATGGAGTTATCGGGGCGATTGTCGAACGGCATCCTGTTGTAATGGTTACGGTTAGCTACTTCGGGCGTGTGCTGGGAAAGTTGAGAGTGTTGCATACTTGTCGCATTGCTGCACCGGTTCGAGGGATTTCTTAATGCGGTGGTTGGTGAAAGTCAACAAAAAAGGTGGGAGGGCGTAGCGATTCCCTGACAATCATATCCAAAACTCTTGTGAGGTTTGGATATGATTGTTTGTTTTCACTTAGCTACTGAGATTTCGTTGGGGCGCCAACTTTCCGTTCGATCCAACGACGACCAAATGCCGCAATACCAAACATCAGCAATCCTGCCAGAGAAGATGGTTCTGGAACTGCAACGCTGGTGACGCTGACATTGGGATCGAGGGCGTCACCTTGAGAGTAAATATAATTAGACGCAACTGGATCTTCAAGCATATTTGCTCGCAAAAATAGGGCGCTCCAACGTGCAATTGTTTCAATCCCAACGGCTCGATCTAGTGTGGCAGTATTGGGATCGGGGTTTGCACCAGCAGGGCGATCGACATTGGTGATGCTAAAGTGATTGGCATTATTAACAGCAATCAAAGTTTTGGGCGGTGTTTGAATGTTATCAAAGGTGCGTTGGGCTCGCTCGCTCAGGGCTACGCCATCGCTATCACCTTGAATTAATGCCACTGCAATGCCATCATTAGAAATGGGGACATATTCATTAGTAATTAGATTTCGCAAGTTGGCTCCAAAAAATGCGCCTGCTAACAGTTCTTTGGGCCGCGTAAATGGCTCTCGACACAAAAACAATTCTGTGAGACATTGGTTGGCGATCGCCGATAAGCCCACCGCACCACCAAAAGAATGACCCAATAAACCAAGGCGCTGCGTATCGACAACAGACGCAATAGGAGATGTGGGCTTTGTATTCTCGATCGCCAGTTGAGACAAAACCGCCGCAATTTGCGAAGTTTCTGGCGCCAAGTTGGGTGGTGCACTGGGATTGAAGGGCGAAGGGCGTAAATGGTTGGGCACGACTACCACAAAGCCGTACCGTGCGACGAGGCTAGCGTAATCGGAGTAAAATGATTTATCTACAAGCGCACCTGGCAATAACAGTGCGATGGGAAAAGAGTAATTGCCCGAGCTAAGATCCGATGGTTTGGGATAATAAATGTCTGCTAAATCGTTATTAGCAGATATCGTCGTGCTGTAACGATCCGAGCCGTCAAATTGGGGCGAGTAATCGAGCGTTGCAGCGTAGGTTTTGCCGCTGATGGCAATAGCAACAGGAACAGCAATTGCACAGATGGTAAATATGTGTAGTGCAGATAGAAAGGAAGCGCTAAAGTGCATATTTATTGTGGGTTGAGAGGGCGTATAGACAAATGACCCCCAAATCCTTGAGAATCTCATCTTTCATCAAATGTTATCGCAACAACAGCTCCCACTCACAGCTTCGTAGTTATAACCGCCACCAGGCAGCGGTGTAGGGGCAAACCCCGAAGAGCGTGCGAGCGCCCTGCAACCCTTCGTTAAACAACAGTTCGATTTCCGCTTGGTGAATATCTTGACTTGTCCGTGTCCCTCAATTTTCATGCTTGGTGTATACCCGACCTGACACCAGAAAGTTTGCCGCAAATACTGCATTGCTGCATCAGTCTGAGGGATTTCTTAATGCGGTGGATGTCAACGAACTAACTTATTGTGGCTTGGTTGTGCGAGCATTGCACCTAATCGCAATTGCCGGGGAACGCCCAAAAACTCTCGGCTCCTGGTCTAATTAATTCGTGCGATCGTTTAGCCGCAATAAGAAACTGATATCGGCTAGCCTAACTTTTCCAGCCAGCCGTAGCCCAATATTCTCTCTGTTTAACCTAAAACGAAGTAATTCTCAAATTGCTGGAATATAAATGTGTCGTTAGTAAGATTGCTGATTTCAACGATGTATTCCCTGCCAACTTCCGCTGTTTGTTGACGTGAGAGTGTCAACTATAAGGGATTGTACCGTTCTTAGCAATAATTTTTTGTTTAAGTCCTGTTAGCTGTAGCGATCGCCTAAATCTCTGGCTGCTTGTCGGTGTTTTTCTACCAAACTAGGCGGGGAAAGCACTTGGGCGCTATCCATATATTTGTTCACCCACAGGCTGAATTCGTTGAGGGAGCGATCGGGCAAATCTATCCAATAATCAACATACAGCAGCTTGCCAGCACTATCCCTCCGACCTTCCTTAATCTTTTGTCGCGGGTGTCGCCGATCGCCCTCTAAAATAAATCCAACTACTTTCTCGAAAAACCGCACCTTCACTTTTTCCAACTTCAGTGTACCGCCCAATTCAGTCTGCTGTTGCTCTGAGTCGCCCAAGAACAGCCCCCAGCCATTTTTTAATAACTTTTGAGCTATTTTCAAGTTTTGTTCCTGTGCGACTAAACCGCGCCCTTCTGCATTGATAATTTCGCAGTAGTCAGTAAAGCGGTTGACTCGTTCTACGCTCAAAAGCCCGCTGTCGCAAGATTGGCAAATCAGGTACCAGGCGATATCGTGATAAATCAGTTGCAGGGGCCAGACTTGTTTGAAGCCGACATTGCCTTTGCCGTAGTAATCGCTTTGGCGGTAAAGTTCGAGCGCCTGACCTCGCACAATTGCTGTTTCTACGATGTCTAAATTGTGAAATAGAGTATTCCGATATTCTTGGCGATCGCTCATTTCGACAGGATCGGTGTAAATAATCGCACGATTCAGGTGTTCGCGAACCGGATAAAACAATTGACCTTTGAGTTCGATATCTAATCCGCGCAACAGTTTAGTGAGTTTTTCACAAATTTGGCGGGCTTGGGCATTTCCCTGATACTTGGCTTGAGATGCTATTGCTTGAAATGCGAATAGTAGTTCTTCGCGATTCATTGCGCCGGTGCCGAGATAATAACCGAAGCGATACATTCGTTTGTCGAGGATTCCGTAGCTGCGTAAGGTTTCTAAGTCTTTGCGGATTGTGGGAGTTGCAGGATAGTTTTCTGGAAAATGGATGCTACTGGACTCGGAGGCAACTTTCTGTAATTGAGATTGCACTTCTAGCAAAGCGTCGTGATATTTAGTGTCGGAGGCTTCTGTGTCGGAGTGTCCGATGCCCGGATGGTTTACTAATGTGGCGATGAGGAGCATGATGCGATCGAACGTCAGTTTGTCGGCGTAGGGGTGAAGGGTTGGTTTTTTAGCCATGAACTTGGATGTGGGGTAAGTTGCGGAAATGTCAAGTAAAAGACAATATTGACACAAAATTTTATAAATGGCTGAAAGCTTTATTTACCTAGCTTTATAATTTGCAACAAGTTTGATAAATATTGTGAATTTCGAGCGGTGAGGTAGGCTCGACTGATATAGTAAGTTGAGTCGGACTTAAGCAGTTGGCGACTGGGGACACAGCAGCACTTCGGTGGGTATGACCCGCCTTAAAATTGAATCTATGTCTGAATACACTGCGATTAGTTTTGCGCCGGTTCAAGGTTTTATCGAAAAATCCCGCAAACTCCGAGATTTGTTTGGGGCTTCTCTGATTTTGTCTTATCTGAGTTCTAAACTTGTGGAGAAGGTAAACTCTTTAGACTTAGAGGTCATTTCTCCTGGATGTCCTAATCACCCAGAGGGAATGCCCAACCGAATTTTGATTAAAGGGAAATTTGAACGCAATGATGTTCAAAACACCCTCTTAAAAGAATGGCAACAAATCTTGAAGATTTGCCGAGAGTGGATAGAAGAAAACTTGGGTATCCCTAAAGAGCAATATTGCTGGTCACAAACAGAAGACCAACAAGGGAAGCAGAAGGGAGAGTGGGAACGATGGGGAAGCTATACCTGGGAAGTATTTTGGGGAACTGGTAAGTCTGTTAAAGAGGCAATGGAAGACTTAGAAACTCGTAAGCTGAAGCGGGATTGGACAGCTATTAACTGGGTTGGTGAGAGTTCAAGTTTGACAGGGACAGATGCGATCGCGTGGCATAAATTGGGCAAAGAAGACAAACAACCGGGGCGATCGCTCAATGAAACTGAGCAACAAGAACTCAAACGCTTTTATCATCGCCTCGCTTGGATTTTGGATGATCCGTATGCTCGTCATCATAAAGCAAGAGAGCGAACAAGAAACCCTATTCCTTCAGATCAAGGATTAGAAACTTACTTTAGTAAAATAGAAAAAGACCACAGCGGCAAAGAGGAAAACATCGGTGGCAAGTTTATTGCTTCTGGCGAAAGATTAAGTATTCCAGAACTGGTAAAGCGTCTGGTGACGTTACCATATCTTGCCAAGAAAATCGGCATGACAGAATTAGATGAAGGCTTCAAGGATATTAATCGTAAAGCTGGATACTGGACAGGCTGGTTTATGGGTGATGGCGACAAAGTTGGAGATAAGCTTCAAGAAATTGTCAAGCGCAATGAAAATGATCGAGAAAAATGTGTTCATGAACTCAAATTATTCAGTTACTTAATGAGGAAGTGGGGAAAAGGTTTTAAGGCAAATAAGGATTTGTTTTCTGAAGGGAAGGGGCGTGTCATCTATGCTGGTGGTGATGACTTTTTCGGAGTGCTTTACAGTGAGGAAACCAAAACGCAAGAAACACCGGAGAAGGTAAAACCGATCGAGGCTTTGAATTGGTTATTAACTTTAAAGCAACAATGGGCAGAGTTGCAAAGAACAATTGAACAGGAACTCGATCTTGATTTTACCTATAGTGTTGGCTTTGTGTGGGCAGGGCATCAGGTTCCGCAACGAGATATTTTGCAACACTGTCGGGATGCGGAAAAACGGGCAAAGAGTTTGGGGCGCGATCGTGTTACAATGCGAGTGGTATTTAACAGCGGTCAATTTGTTGAGTGGACTTGTCCTTGGAATTATCTTCATGTGTTGAAGAATTATCGCGATCGAGATGGTAAAACTTGGGGAGAAACCCCAAACTGGACTCACATTTACAACGATTGGGCACAACTAAAAGCACGTCATGCAGTATCATTGCACGAAACAGAAGCAGGAGACACTGATGCTTACATTGCACTCAAGCTATTCGATTTGTATTTTAAAGATAGATGTTCCAGAAGTGACAACTTAAAGGCAGTAGATCAACATTACCTGAAAAATAATTGCAAGCCCATTACTGGAAAAAATTATTCACAGGTGGCATTTATTGAATGGATTGATGGTTTAGTAAAAGTAGGTTGGCAACTATGTTCAATTTCCTAATTAAAATTCAACCCTTGGGCTTAATGTATGCCAGTTCTGGAGCGTTCCTGTCACCGGAAAACTTGGTAGGACGATCGGGTGAGAAGTTTCCACCAGAGGCAGCAACTCTGTCAGGACTTATATTTAGTGCTAATAAATGTGACCCCCAAGCAATAGAAGATTTACGATATAATCTTCGTGTTGCAGGGCCATTCTGGGCAAAATGCAAAAAACCTGGTGATGAACAGTATTTCTATGTTCCTATGCCTCGTCATAAAATCATTGGTGAAAATGAAAATGATTTTGATGAATGGGAAATAAATTCAGGTAAGTGGCAGCTTGCCTCTGAACCAAATAAAAACGAACTGGATAAAGAATCAGAATCCGATGGTCAGCAAGAAGCTAAAAAAGTAGAACCTGAATATTTTTGGCTACGCATTGATAATTGGGACACATCAGCCACAGATATCTCATTGGAAAAAGATAAAGGAACTGTGGCCAAAACTCCCTGGAAAGTTGTATCAATTCTGCATCCTAAAATTCAGAAGGCACAGCGCAATGTAGTGGCAGAGGATGGATTGTTTCTAGAATATGCCGTCCAGATGGAAGAGGATACCTGCTTGATTTATCTCTCGACTCATAAAATAGAACCGGGGTGGTATCAATTTGGTGGTGAAAACCATATTGTCGAAATTAGTAGCATGGAACTCTCTAATTCTGTGCTAGATAAATTCAAGATACCTATTGAGCGATCGTTTGCATTGATTACTCCTGGTGTTTGGGGTTCTAACAAACTTTCTTCTCGTTATCCTAAGCCTCGAAATCCACAGTATCAAGATTTTTCCAAACAATACGCCCAGAAATTTCCCACACATCCCCTAATGTTAACTGAAAAAGCCGTCCCTTATCGATATCGAATTGGACATGGTGAAACGCTCAATGAGAAACGCAAAACAGGGCGATTAAGTCGTGGACGTTATGCTGTTCCTGCAGGTAGCGTATATGTGTTTAAAGAACGACTAGATTTAAACTGGTGGCATTTTCCAGATGATTGGTTTCCAGACGCAAGATCGGCAGAGAAAGCTAAATTATTCCATAACACAGAATTGGGTAAACAAAACTCATTACTGAAAAAAATGGGTTGCGGTTTGTGCTTACCAGTAAAAATTAAAGGAGTAGACTAATGTACAGCAAAGCTTATGGAGTAATTGAAACTTTGGCTCCCCTGCACGTTGGGGCAACAGCAGGTGAAGAGACTGGCAACTTAAATTTGATTTTTCGCGATCAGTTTACCCAAACCGGAATTGTTCCAGGCAGTTCAATTCGGGGACGGCTACGTTCAGAAATGCGTTTGGAGCGCCAGCAATGGCTAGAACAAGAACTTAAAAAGAGGAATGAAACAATTCCTAAAACCTTTAATTTCCAAAACGAAAAAGGTGAGGAGGAAGAACAGACAAAGCTGGAATGGTTACAGAAGAAAGCAGAACAACTGAAAATCAACGTACCGCCAGAAAAAGATGAAAACCTCTGGTACGGGCATGAAGCTGTTAAAGGCAAAGCAGATCGCACAACTGAATCGTTAGTAAAATTTGAGTATGCTTCAATCTTGTGGTTGCCAGTATTTTGTCCAGGACAGCCGATTGTTTGGGTGAGTTGTCCTCGGTTACTAAAACGCTACAAGCGCATTGCAGGAGAAACAATAAAGGCTGAAGTACCCGAAAAAGAAGAGCTTTACATAGGTTCACGAAAATTGGAAAGAAAGAAGCTATTCTTTAATTATGGTTTTGTAAATATTGATTATCCCAAGCAAAATTTAACTGAATGGTTTCCCGATAAAAAGGAGCGTCCAGCCATTGTGGTGAAGGACGATGAAATTGCCCTGATTCACGATATGGCGCTATATCGCCAAAGCCGAGTTACCCTAGAGAAAGAAGAAAAACGGGTTGAAGAACGTAAATTTTTCAATACCGAAGCACTGCCGGAAGAAACGATTTTAGTGTTTCCAATTGCTCATAAAGTAGATAAAAACGGTAATCGATGGAAGCCTACAATTACTGATATCTACTTAGGTGGGTTGGAATCTATTGGATTTGGACACTGCGAACTAACACTGAAAGGAGTATAGCAATGGGTTGGGAACCGTACAAATTAGATAAAGTAGCGCATGATTTAGTAGAAGATCGGAAAAATAATCAGCGAGATGTTTTGGGACAAGTTTACAAAATGCGGACTACAGTGGCTTATGGCTTGGAACGCTTTTGGGGAGAACAGCTTCGTTTAGAGGGTGAAGAATCAAAATATTGGAAGGAAACTTGGGACAAATTCGTGGAAATTATGGCATGGGCTGATATCACGATTCCGAATACAGGAGATCAGTCGCAGCAAATTTCTCAGCTATGGCAATTTCCAATGGACGATCGCAAAGTCGCACTAGCTGTTTTAACAGAACTTTGTGACTGCATGGTGTGGTGGACGCAACGCTATAAAAAAGCATGAATTAGATGTATAACTGGAGAAAAATTGAATGCCAGATAAACCGAAGCCAAAGCTGAAAACGCAGCGTAAACTGGATACAGAACCGCAGAAAAATCAAATAACCAGTCAGGCGACTCCGCAGCCAACGCAAACCCCTGAAAAAAAATCAGTTGAAAAACAGAGTCTCAAGATTGAATTTGAAGATGCTAAAAATGTTCCGTTGATGTTTCAGGCACAAATTCCCGAACGCGGAAAAATTCAGTATGTAGGAGAGGAAAATAAAAAACAGAAGCGAGAATTAGCAAATATTTCAAAACCTCAGAAACATACAAGACAGTTTGGTATAGATAACAATAAAAATAAGAATCAAAAAGGAGAGAAAGAAAAGCCTGCCTATGAACGTTGGGTGATGCAATGGCTAGAGGGTTGTCCACCTGCACCAGAAAAAGTAGATGAAAAGCATCGCGCTACGCAACGATGTTCCACGAAGTTTACTATCAAGCTCCCACAGTTTGGCAGTAATGTGAAAAGCTGGGAATATTATCAGATTCGTTGGCGCATGGTGACTAATGGCGGACAGGATGAAGGGCTAATTCGTCCGGTTATTGGGGCAAAAGGAATGCCCTTTTTTCCCGGTTCAAGCATGAAAGGAGCATTTTTGAGAGCCTGTCCAGAGGACAAACGTCAACAATACTGTGGTGGGGAAATTCTGATTAAAGGGGAGAAACGAACCAAGCCGGGAATTTTACGCTTTCATGGGGGCTATCCAGTCGATATGTCTTGGGCACAGTGCGATCGCCTTGTAGATATTGCACACGGTCAACAACCCTATCAGGTGATGAGAAATACTAAAGAAAAAGGGGAGAACGCCAACGTTCAAATTTCTCTCTATCAGCCCAAGTTCAAGTTTGGAATTTCCAGCACCAAAACACTGGAAGATTCAGAATGGCAAGAAATTCAAAATATTTGGGAAAAGGCTTTAGCTAGCGGGATTGGATCGCGGGTGAGTGCAGGGTATGGATATGTCGATCGCGTAAATCAAGATGGTTCTCTCGAACCTATAGAAAATTGCGATCGCACTCTTCTATCTATCCATCTCAACGGGCAAGGTTTAGCATCTCTGTTACTACTGAAAGAAAATGAACGAGATAAACATAAAACGCCTGAATTCCGCCCCAATATGTTCAAAGCCACTTTGCGAGGTCACACATTACGATTGTTGGGGGGTATTGCTGACGAGCAAATCGCACAGGATTTAACCAAGAAACTTTGGGGTGGAATTCCTGAAAAAGGCGAAGACAAGCAAGAACAAACTGAAGACAATAAACCAAAGGCGATTGTGGGTAGTATAGGCATTCATTTTACAGTAAAGGGCAAACTCTGCACCAAAGGCAAGCACACTTATAATCAGGTAAATAAATTCGGCGATCTTTCCACACCTGAAATGCCAACTTATAAGTTGGAAAATGGCAAGCTTAATCTGCTGAAAATAGGTGAACTTAAACCAGAAGCAGAACAATTTATCCTCAACCTAGTCAAGTTTTCTGTTTTACTTGGAGGCTTTGGTAAATCTTGGCGGCGCACTCACCATAAACTGTTTTATTCCAGCTATTTCGAGAATAATGATAAACCGATGATTGGTTGTTATTGGGAATTTACACAGGAATCAGAAGAGTTTTACATTCCAGCAAACGATCTGAGTAACATTGCCAAATTTATCAACAACATTCGGGAAAATGCGATCGACTGGGTAAAATCGGAAATTACAGACTATCAGCCAAACGGCTACGTGCAAAATTGGCGGGAAGCATGGCATTCCAATAAAGTACAAGTTTGGGGAAGATTTGCAAATGATGGGAAAAGTATAGCAATTGAATGGTTCCACGACACAAATAAATTAAAAGGTTCATCTCTAGCGGGCGGGCTGGAAAAAATTGGGCGCACCTGGCATCGGATGTATCCACGATATCTCGAAGATGGAAAATTAATTCGTCTAGAAAATGAATATGTAGAACTATTAACCATATTTCCAGATGAGTCCAACGAGAAATCAAAACAGTTTATGAATTTTTTGGCTACTGAAAACAGTGGGTTTGAACGTGTTTGGTAATGTAATGTGAGGAATAACTATGAACGTTTGGATTATTACAATAGGTAGCAGTGACGTGCAGCTAACGACTGATAAAAACTGGAATTTGCTGTGCGATCGAGCAAAGGAGAACCAGGATTTAAAAAAAAAGCTGAATTTTCAAAAAAAGATTGAGTTGACTAAATCTGTAATGAAACCAAAGGGAAGTGATAGCGCCATCACACGATTTATCGCTCCTGCTAGAGCAATGGGCATTGTGTATGGGAATGCGATTGCCGAGCGAGCTGAATACTACCATGATTTAGATTTTCCCTTACTGAATAACTTTTCTACGTTGTTGAACCAAAAGAATATTATCTTAGATAGAATTATTGTGATTGTAACCGATCAAACCGATCTCTTCGCAACTTCTTCGGAAAAGAATCAAATATACTGTCCCTATTGGCAAGATACCTGTACTCTTGAAGAGGTTATCAAACAATATTTTCATCATTTTTCTCATAATTTTGGGAAAATCCTGCCGGAATTTCTGGCACTTGAACCCGATATAGAAAATCTTGAGCCTGCTTCTACTAGGAAGCCGGGATTAGATGATTGGAATGAGGTTCTTGAACTTGTTCAACGAAAATTTGCAAGTATAACAGATATTCCTGAAGATGCAACTGTCTATGTCAGTCATCAAGCTAGCACTCCTGCGATTTCCTCTGCTATTCAGTTTGTTAGTCTATCCGGATTTGGCGAGCAAGTTCATTTCCTAGTTAGCAATGTGGACGATCGAGAACATCCGGCTGATATAATTCGTAGCGGAAAGTATCTCGAAGGGATTAAGTTTGAACAAGCTAAAGAATTACTCAAAAACCATGACTATGCAGGAGTACAATTATTAGTCAATGATTACTTAGATTCGGAAACTAAGATTTTGCTTGAGGCAGCAATCAAATGGAACTTTGCCAAGTTTGATGAGTTTGCTCAAAAGCTTGTTCAGCATTCAGATCGCGATCTTGTTAAAACTTTTAACGATCGCACTCAACCAGAAAACTGGTGGTGGACTGCTTATGAAGAGGGTTATTTAGCTGTAGTCAGACTTCAACAAAAAAACACTGTTGAAGCTATGTTTCACAGTTTTCGTGCAGTAGAAGGTTTAATTAGAGAATGGGCGGTATGGAAATATCAATCGCAAATTAGAGCTTCTAATCTCGAACAACCAAGGACACTGTATTTCCATAATGAAAATATAAAAATGTCAAGAGAGTTAATTTACTGGTTTGAGAAATATCATAGTAAAAAATACTCTAATGTTGGATTGTTCGGCGAACCACTTTTTGAATTACTTAAAGCATCTCATCCCCCCGGAAAATGGCATAATAATTCTGACATAAAAACAGTTGCTAAAATAACAAAAGAGGAAAGAAATTCCACTTTTCATCAATTACTAGGTTTAGAAGAATTAGAGCTTTTTAAAGCTTGGAATACTGACAAGTCTAAAGACTGGGAAAAAAGGGTACTAAGCTGTTTAAATTTTATATCTGAGCAAACTTTTGATTTATCAATAAAATGCCCATTAGAAAAAACTAGCCTAATGTCCCAAGTACGTAAGAAATTGAAAAAAGCGATCGCACCTAACAACATCCAAACCTAAAATTGATATATCGCAGCATTCGGTTTTATCCCGTGTCGCGCCATACTTTGGGACAGGTAGAGGTTTTGGGAGTCGGTGCGCCTGTGACTCAAGCGGCTCGATCGGTGGTTATTTAGCTGGCTTTGCGAGGCTGGGAGTAAATCGGCTCAAACGCTTTGTTTGCGTTGTGAGCCTCGCAGCACTGCTAGACAAGAGTTTCAGCTTTTTTTATGGATGAGTGACGGTGGGATTTCTGGCAATAATTCCTGAGCCTCGCAAACTGCCTATGGACATCTTGCGCTGTATGGGGTGTATAATAGAGGCCTCCCCACTCGCTGGGGAAACTAATTGAATGGAAACTTCATGTTGTTGTTGAAATACTATATCTCGGCTACCTCCCCACTCGCTGGGGAAACTAATTGAATGGAAACTCCCATATAGACTCAAAAGATATTTGTTTAGTGTCTCCCCACTCGCTGGGGAAACTAATTGAATGGAAACAACTGCTGTAAAGTTAACAGCGTTTTTTAAACCTCTACACTCCCCACTCGCTGGGGAAACTAATTGAATGGAAACACAAGAAAACAGTTGATAGGCTACCAACAGAAAATGACTCCCCACTCGCTGGGGAAACTAATTGAATGGAAACATAAATTTTTAGCTCCGAGACATCAGACAGTCTCCTCCCCACTCGCTGGGGAAACTAATTGAATGGAAACGAAAAAGAACAATTACAAACTAGATTAGACCCAAATTTAGCTCCCCACTCGCTGGGGAAACTAATTGAATGGAAACGCGAATTTAACGTCAGCCCAAGAAAGCTGTTTGCTACTCCCCACTCGCTGGGGAAACTAATTGAATGGAAACCGCAAATGAATCAACGTATGCCTTAGCAAGGCCGGGCTCCCCACTCGCTGGGGAAACTAATTGAATGGAAACTCAGTAGTTTCCTTACCATCAACCATTACAGTTGTTGGTACGAATCTCCCCACTCGCTGGGGAAACTAATTGAATGGAAACAGCAAACAGGCTGCTACTACCTCATTGGCAATCTCTACTCCCCACTCGCTGGGGAAACTAATTGAATGGAAACGTACCTAACCAGTCAGTGATGAAGCTATTAGCAGTATCTTCTCCCCACTCGCTGGGGAAACTAATTGAATGGAAACACCCATAACTGCTGCAGTAGCAGCATTGCCTTTAATCTCCCCACTCGCTGGGGAAACTAATTGAATGGAAACACTCTCCTAGATTTTCCTCTCTATTTTCGATCGCGTTTACTACTTCAGAAATTTTCGGGATAATAGACATGGTAATGCTCCAACTCCCCACTCGCTGGGGAAACTAATTGAATGGAAACCGTGAATAAAGTTTTCTTTTAGATACGCCGTAAAATAGCGCTCCCCACTCGCTGGGGAAACTAATTGAATGGAAACTAATAGTCTTACCTGTCTCAGTATTACGAACGTTTATCTCTCCCCACTCGCTGGGGAAACTAATTGAATGGAAACTTGTAACTTTTGATTTCTTTGATTACGAGCATTAATCTCCCCACTCGCTGGGGAAACTAATTGAATGGAAACGGACTCGACGGCGCGGAACATTTATCAACTTTCAACTCCCCACTCGCTGGGGAAACTAATTGAATGGAAACGTGAGCTACTTTCAAACTCATCGTAGTTACTGTTAAGAGGCTCCCCACTCGCTGGGGAAACTAATTGAATGGAAACGTTTGTGTGTTTGTTGTGTACATTGTCCTGCGTTAACTTGTCTCCCCACTCGCTGGGGAAACTAATTGAATGGAAACAAACCAGGATTGATACCAAACAATCGAACTAACGCTGGCGGAATCTTACTCCCCACTCGCTGGGGAAACTAATTGAATGGAAACGTGTAGTGTTTGCCGTCTGTAACGAGTGTACTTAGCTCCCCACTCGCTGGGGAAACTAATTGAATGGAAACAAGAATCTATTTGAGCTAAGTCTAAAGGATTACCAGATAACTCCCCACTCGCTGGGGAAACTAATTGAATGGAAACTCTTATCTTTGATTTTGGGACTATACACTCTTCTCCCTCCCCACTCGCTGGGGAAACTAATTGAATGGAAACTTAACAGCTTTATAGTATATTCCGACTCTTCCGTGATACTCTAATGCTCCCCACTCGCTGGGGAAACTAATTGAATGGAAACACTTAGCGCGGAAAAATGAGACTCGACTGCGTAATTACTCCTCCCCACTCGCTGGGGAAACTAATTGAATGGAAACTCGCGCTTCTACTAATTTTCGGATTAGGTTGCTGTCTGAGTCATAACCCCTCCCCACTCGCTGGGGAAACTAATTGAATGGAAACGGGCAATCCCGAAATTCTTGCAATGTGCAAGTCACTTCTTGATACTCTCCCCACTCGCTGGGGAAACTAATTGAATGGAAACAGCAAAACCCCCAGATGGCAAAAAATCCATTGGGGGTTTTGTGTGGGCAATCAGCCGTCAGTAACTTTATAGCAAGGGGCTAGGGAAAGAAGGGACTAGCATCAAGGGTTTCAGTAACTCAGAATGCCCTAACCACCTTGGCGGTTGCTATACGATCGCTCTGAACTCAAAAAGCATAGCGGTGCGTTTTTGAAAGGTGTGGCGCGATCGCCTCAAAACATAGAATCAAGCAACGCTGAAATTTCACCCTAGTCACGGGCCACATATAAGAAGCAATCACCATTCCACGCATTTTTACTGCTAACTCTGCTTCACAGTTCCCCCTTAAACGCTTTATCTAGGATAGATGGCAGCAAAGCATCCAATTCAGTGGCGGTTTCTGCTTGCAGGCGCTTGAGAGTGTTCACTTTGGCTTGGAGGTTGTCGAGATAGACGACGATTCGGCGCTGTTCGGGGAGGGGAAAATTTGAAGGAAAAGGGATATTCATCACAACATCCTGAGTTATTTTTTTCATAGTAGGACTTGTCCCTTTTGCTTTTGCTTTAATGTAATCGCGAACTAGCACACAACTCAGCCAATGAAGGACAAAATATTTGTCAGCTTTAGATTCATTAACATCTAACCGCATAATCAGATCTGGGTAAATGCAAGGAGATGGATATCCATTATAAATTGCTGCGTGTCCTACTAATTCAGAAGTATTACTTCGAGTCATTAATAAATCGCCCGGACGCAACCAGTAATGTGCATCATTAAATACATATTCAGATGTCCTTTTAAATTCTGTTTCACGATATCTAAACCCTGTAATAGCACCAAGTGATAATACTGGGATACCTTCTGGCATATTGTTACATGGAGCTGACCAACCATTTCTCGGCTTTTCATTCAAAACGTGGGCTAATATTCCATCTGAAGATATTGCTTTTACCAATTGGGTAGAGCCCGCCCAAGTAAGAGCCTCAGCCTCCTCAGCACTGTGCCGTCGCAGCCCCCGCGCCTCCTTCACCTTAGCGGCTAGTTCCTCTATCCGCGCCACAATTCGCCGTTGCTCGTCTAGGGGAGGCAGGGGGATTTGATAGGTAAGTACCTCTTGCGGACGTATAGCAGCATAATTTGTAGAACCTTGCGCTGCAACCTGCTCGCAAAAAAATGGTGTTCGGATAAAGAAATTAAAAAAACTTCTGTCGAGCAATTGCTCATTGATTTCAAATAAAAAGTAATGGCTGCTAACCATAGCTCCATCTAAACTTTCTGGAACAATACCAAAGCCTCCCATTTTTGCATCAATTTCAGCAATTAAAAACTCACCTGTTCGGCAAGGTTGTTGTTTTTTAGTCTTTATTTCAGAACCTTGAACAAGATCCCGTAAAACAACACCTTTGGCATGGCACTGTACGCGACAACGTTTATATTTTTGCGTATCATCAATTTCAATAAATTCTTTACGATATTTGATAACCTTTCCTAGAGAAGTTAGTGACCAGTCCCGATTCATTCCCCATCCCCCGCTAACACATTCTTAATTTCACCTAAAATCTCTAAAATCCGCTGCTCTTTCGCCCAAATATCAGCCACTAACTGCTCTGGGGGCAAATGCTCAAAATCATCTTGAGCATTAGGGTTTTTCTTGTCCAGATTGAAAATAGACCAGTAAATTGCATCACCCTTAGCTTGAGACTCCTTTGCAAATTCGCGCTGCTGCTTCTCATCTTGCTGAACTTGTGACTGTTTCTCCTTTAGCGTTTTAACCTGCGCTTTAATTTCCTTGTTTTGTTCAGGAGAAGCAAAATCGAGAATTGAGGCATTTAGAGTTTGAATTTGCCCTTGTAGCTCTTTGATGTTCCGATCGCACTGGTTCGCGATCGCCTCAGCTTCCCTAGCAGCATCCCAATGAGGTTGAGCCTCAGCTTTAGCCTTGTCGGAAACTTCCCTAAAGTTGTACTTCCATGCCCGATCGCCTTCTTCGCGATTGTTCCACCACGCTAAACAACCATTAAAGTCATCATCTTGAATCGGCTTAGTTTTGGTATAATTTTTACGACCATCAGACATTGTTAATTCATAATACCAAATGTCTTGAGTCGCCCCCGAAGTATCAAAAAATAACAAGTTTGCTGGAATGCCCGTATAAGGTGCAAATACCCCATTAGGCAACCTGACAATTGTGTGCAGGTTAAACTCAGTCAGCAACTTTTCTTTGACTCTAGCACAAATACCATCACCAAATAACGTGCCGTTCGGTACTACAATCGCCGATCGTCCTGGTTTTGGATGTCGTTTGAGCAACCGCATAATTAACTGAATGAATAGCAGCGTTGTTTCCGCTGTCTGCATTTCTGGGGGGAAATTCTTTTTAATCTTCTCCTCTTCCTCCCCCCCAAACGGTGGGTTAGTCAGAATAATCTCAACTTGGTCTTTAACCCCAATCTGGTTAATAGCTCTAGCTAAACTATTCTTTCTCTCAACGTCTGGATACTCAACACCGCGCAATAACAAATTCATTTGAGCCAGCATAAACGGCAAAGGCTTAGCTTCAATTCCCGATAAACTTGATTGCAAAATATCCCAATCTTTCGGTTGACATTGTGCCTTGAGATGTTCGTAAGCTTCTACCAAAAACCCAGCCGTACCGCAAGCCGGGTCATGGATGGTTTCGCCGAGTTTCGGATCAATCACTTTCACCATAAACCGTACCACCGGGCGGGGCGTGTAGAACTCGCCAGAATCCCCCGCAGCGTCCCGCATCTCTTTGAGCATAGACTCGTAGAGGTTGCTGAGGATGTTCACTTCTTCAGAGTTGTCAAAGTGAATATCATTAACTTTGTTTACCACATCCCGCAGCAGCGCGCCACTAATCATGCGGTTAGTGACATCGTTAAAAACTTGGCGAATGACATCTTGGCGATCGTGCCCCGTTGCACTCTGGAGGCTCCGCAATTTAGCGAACAAACCAGGGCGTTTTGTACCGTCGCGGAATATGACTTCATCATTGTTAATAAACTTTAGCAAGTCATCGCCGGTTAGCCCCTCAGCATCAGCAGCCCAGTCTCGCCAACGGTAAGGTGGCTCAATTACAGGTTTATACTTGTTCAGCGTTCCTTCTAAGAAAGCTTCTTCTTCTTTGATTTTCTCCACATCATCTAAAAGCTTCAGAAACAGAATCCAAGTGAATTGAGGCAAACGATCTAATTCCCCATTCATCCCCTTATCTTTCCGCATCAGATCGCGCGCAGACTTAATCACGCTGCCGAGGCGTTGGGCAGTAGTAACGGGTTTATTAGTTTGAGATGTAGTGCGTTTGGGCATTTTGAGAGAAAATTAAAGTAATTAAACTTAGAAATAGAATTCTTAGAATAACACCTACTCTAGTGAGTACAAAAGATTTTGTAATTGATTTAGTGTTTTTTCTAACTTTTCTTGACCTCCAAACAGTGTTAATATTTTAGTTACATCACCATAATCAGCAAATTCAGGATACTTTATAATTGAATCGGTAATATGATGAAATACAGAAAATCCTGTTTCACTATATTTACTTAAAAATATTTCTAAAATCGCCCTTTCCTCTTTACTATACTGCTTAAAAAAATCTTGATTACTACTGCGGACTTTCTCTACTCGCTGCTTCCCGTCTAAGTTTGGAGAGCGGATAAAATCGACTGGTTCTCTGAAAGTATAGTTAACTTGCTCGCTACCTCCCATAGCAGAAACATATACAACCCCTAGTCTACCCGGTTCTCCGCTTGGCTCTACCCAGTATATTCTTTCAAAATCCATTTTTATATCAGAAATTATTTGAGTATCAAATTCATATAAGCAATTTCCTTTAGTTCTTAGTATAACCTCTTTTCTTTCATCATTGCCAGTATTCTGCACATCTGTACACTGGTAGCAAAGCTCAAAGCTTAATGCTAACTTACCCTTTATTTCTATGAAAAATGCCGAAACTGATGAGATTTCAGCAGCTAGATCAACTATTTCAACGCCGACTTCAGCAAGCAACTCTTTTCTCAATCGAAGATTTATCAATTTATCAATTTCTAAAATAAGATTTGAATAGTCAAGGTGTGGTACGTCTTTTTGGAGGAACTTTACACAGGATGCCATGTCCTTATAAATAGACACATCACCCCCCCTTTCCTGACAATCCTTTAATAAGTTATCCGCTAGTTTTTCAGTTTGCTTTTCTCTATTTTTAAAGAAACCGTTATCATCACTAATAAAATATATTGTATATAAATCTGAAAGTTTTAATATTGCTTCCCAAATAGCTGAATCTTTAAATTGCTGATTTTTGTGACCATTAGGTTGAGTCTCTTCAAAAACCCTCCTCAGTGCTAATCTAGCGTGTTCCAAAGTAAATGGAACCCTAATAATTAGGTTATCGTTATCTAAATCTGTCAATCTTTCTTTAACAACCGCTTCTAATTTAGCTTTATCTGGTACTGTATAAGGACTCCTAAAACCCATAATTACTTCAATAGTTTTAAAGCCTTTATTAATTTCTTCAACTGCTTCAAAACCGCTTTTAAGTGTATGTTTTATAAGTTCTTCTTCTATAACTTCCGGTAAACCTATATAGCCACTACTTTGTCTAAGGATATAAAGCAATGCTGACCCCATAGGAGTTCTCAGCAAAAGACTCGAATTTTGTCTCCATATATTTGCATCAATCACCACGCAAATCGGTTTTTGTTCTGCTGACATAACAACCTCTTTCACTTTTCCTAAGCCGAGTACAACAAACTTTGCAACTGATCTACCGCTTGTTTCAACTTATCCACCCCACCAAATTTTGCGGCAATTTCGAGCACGTTGCCATACTGGTCAACTGCTTTCACCTTCAGAGATGCTGGCATTACCAACTGCTGCGGCCCGCCTTGAGCGTAACTGTCAAGTAAAATTTCCAGAATTGCCTTAGCATCAGCGCTGTACTGATCGAAAAAGTCTTTTTTCTGACGTTTTAGCCGTTCTGCTCGTTGCTTGCAAGTCATCACCGGCGCATTAAAGGCAATGTGGCACAGCAGGTCAAAGGGGTCAGCATCGGGCTGATTAGTGGCGACTTTCAAATCCTCAAACTCAATTCCTCTGTCTGCGAGCTGGTCAATAAGGAGCGATCGCTCTTCTTGATTAATCCACCGCTGCTGAATTTCCAGCACGGAGCGGTAGAGGGTGCGAACTTGTTCTCTTGTATAGTCTACCAGCTTGAAGGATCGAAGGCGATTGCCATTGGGATCGAGTTCATAGAATACTTCCCCGATCACTTCGCACTGACCCCCATCAAAGTAGTATTTGCGGGGTGGGGTATCGTCATCATCGGGAATGCCAGTAAAGCCACGCGGACTATCATCCCCAGCAGCTTCGACTTCATCCGCTTCTGGCTGTTGTGGTTCTATGACTTGCTGGCTGCCTTCAACTGTTTGCCCTTCATCATTCATCACCTCGATTTCAATCAGAGCGGGTTCACCATCAAAGGCTGGATCGGCAAACAAGCGGGTGCTGTTGGTGTAGTCGAGGATGTTAAAGAACAGTTTACCGTTGTCCTCATCTACGCGAGTGCCACGCCCGACCATCTGCTTAAAGTCAGTCATCGATCGAATAACCCGCACCAGAACAATGTTTTTGCAGGTGGGAATGTCTACCCCTGTGGTTAGTAGCTTAGAAGTTATGGCGATCGTTGGAGTTTGCGTCAGTACGTCTTTAAATTTGTAGAGTTGGGATTTACCCGTTTCACCCGCTGCCGCTGTGATGCGACAAACGTAGTCAGGATATTGTCTCGTCAAGTCAGCATTGAGGTTATTCAGCGCTGTTTCCATTTCCAAGACGTGATTCTCATCCAAACAGAACACAATCGTTTTCCCAAAGCGGTCAGTTTTCTTGAGGAAGTTGGTGATGTGACGGGCGATCGCTTCTGTCCTAACTTTCAGCGCCACCGATCGCTCAAAATCTCCCGTCTGATATTCTTCATCAGGAATAGTGCGCCCGTAACGGTCAAGGTCATCATTGTTTGGCCGCCATCCCAAAGCATCATAACTGGTGGTCACGCGATGGACTTTGTAAGGGGCTAAAAATCCATCTTCAATGCCTTGAGCAAGCGAGTATGTATAAAGCGGATTGCCAAAATATCCGTAAGTATCAACATTATCATCGCGCAACGGTGTAGCAGTTAGCCCTAACTGATAAGCAGGTTGGAAATATTCAAGAATTTCCCGCCAGTTGCTATCGTCCCGCGAACTTCCCCGATGGCATTCATCAACCACAATAAAGTCAAAGAATCCTGGGCTATACTCTCGATACAAGCCGGGATTATTTTTATCTTTAGCAATTGCCTGGTAAATAGCAAAATAAATTTCTCGACTTTTAACGGCAGTTCCTTGGATTTTATGAATAATATCTTCTGGAAAAGCTGAAAAGTCTTTGAGCATTGGGTCATCAACTAGGATGTTCCGATCTGCCAAAAATAGAATCCTGGGTTTGCGATGTTCGTCGGTTGCATTCCAGCCTAATTTCCAAAGCATTTGGCTGATTTGAAAGGCAACGGTAGTCTTGCCCGTGCCAGTAGCAAGGGTTAGGAGCAAACGCTTTTGACCGCTGAGAATTGATTTAACAGTTCGGTGAATGGCAATGCGCTGGTAATAACGAGGGATTTTCCCGCCTGTTAAATCAAACGGTTCAAGTAAATCCTGTGCTACTTCATCACTCATCCCTTCAGATTGTTTCAATCTTGCCCACAATTCATCAGGGCTGGGAAATGAACCCATCTCGGTAATTAATCCAGTAGTATAGTCAAATTCATAAATACTTTGACCATTGGTAGAGTAAGCAAATTTCAATCCTAAAAGTTCAGCATATACTTTAGCTTGTTGCAAGCCATCTTGAGCGTGTTTATATTTGCGCTTTGCCTCAACAACCGCTAGAGGGAAGTCGCGAGTGTAACAGAGAAGATAATCGGCAAATTTGCGTTGGCGACGGCGGACTTTCCCCCCAGTCGTCAAAATCCTACCTGCATCAATATAATGTTGCTCAGTCAAAAAATGAGGCTCTGTATCCCATTCTTGGAGCTTTGGCGAAACATACTTGCGACAAGTATCTGCTTCATTGATGCTCATAGCCTTTGCATAAGGTCATAGTCCTTACTCCCCAGTAAAAGAAAATTACCAGCACAACTACATACAGTATTGGCGATCGCTTTCATCCGAGTGCTGGCTGTGCTGGGAGAAACCCACTCATTAGGATTTAGCTGAAACAGTAAAACTTGAAGTGCAGCATTTCCCTGGTTAGCTATGAGGTATGTTTGAGAAATTGCTTCAGAATTCCGAGCCGATAGCTGGAGGTCTTCTATATTAAACGGTTGAGCTTCGGCAACATAGCCCAATTTCCGAAACATAGATGCTATCCTTTCCGGGCTATCTATCGTTCGTAAATCGTCAAGTTGCAATAACCGCTCTGCCATAATTCCTTATTCCTTTCGTCTCACTGTCTGTTTTAATGCTAATTTTTAAATTACACACTACATGGATTTGTAACAACTTGCAACACCTCAGCATTAGTGCGATCGCCAATTTCATCGTTTGTTTGTTGGGGTATAGCCGAGATACAGGCAAAATACGACACAACGTAAAATTTTGTAACCACACGCCGAACCGAGGCTGAGTTATTGGCTCAAAACCTCAGCGCTATCTCCTCATCATAGCAGCCCAATCAATCAAATAATCCCCAAAGCGCTTGATACAGCACTTCCGGCTAAACTGTGCTTCAGAATAGCCGGAAGTGCTGTAATTGAAATTTAAGTTTGTTCGATCGCGAATTGGTCGGATTGCTCCAGATATTCTTCGCAGCCCGGATCGAAGTATGTTATTTTGTGCTATAAAATGCTACTATATCGGCTGATCTTGCGTCGATCGAGATGCCAAACTTATTTTGAGTATGCTTTTAAGGCACACCCACGGCATATTCCCTGAGTTATCGATCAACTGATTCGCTTCTATCTCAGAAAAATAGTGCGGTTTCACCATCCCAAACCAGAGTTTTCATGGCAACCAAGAATATCAGAATTGTGGGGTACTTGCCGCCAGACTACCACCAAAAGTTGCGCGATTACATGGCAGAGGAGTCTCTAACGGAAAGTGCCGCGCTTGCCAAAATCCTCAAGCAATTCTTTGAAGCAGCCCCAGCGCTCTCTGCCGAAACGGTAGCTGCCGAAACCAGGGAAACTTTCGCGCAACTGCGATCGGAAATCGCCGATTTACAGGGACGAGTCGCAGCCTTGGAAACAGCAGGAATTCCACGCAAATTGAATAAAAGTTCTCCCAAAAACTTGGGAACAGAACAGACTCCAATAACGCTGCGCCCCCTGAAAGCTGCTGAACTAGCTAAACGCTTGGGAGTAAGTGCGGAAACTATTGAAAGTGCTGCGGCTAAGGGCAGTAATTCCTTTGTTGAATGGAGCAAGCGGCGAGATCCGGGGTCAAGAGCATGGCACAAGAAGGGCAACTTTTATCATGCGAATCAAGATTGAGGTGGGGAGCGGGCGATCTAGGAAATCTGACAGATCGACGATCGCTTTGTAACAAATGAATTTGCTTGGCAGCGATCGGTGGCAAGCAGTGGCGATCGTTTTACACCTCAATATCCTTGAGTCGCTCCTCCAAGAACATCCGCACGATATCAACTTTCTTGCACCCAGCTTTGGTTGCTGCTGCTGATAATTTGCGGTGCAGTGATTCGGGTAAATCGACGGTGAACCTGATAGTCGGCTCTTTCTGAAAGGCTTGCAGCTTCTTGATTAGCGTGCTTTCCTTGCTTTCTTTGCTAGAACTGGACTTGCGCTGTTTCGGAGAGGCTGGTGTTGGTTCGAGCGTTGTGGGTGTCGGTGTCAGTGTAGGTTCCTGCACATTGTAGACAAACTGTTCCTCTAGGGAGTCAAGGGGTTTCCGTTTTTTTGCGGTCATGACGATAGCGCTCCCATGATTTCTTTGAACAGTCGATCGTATTCTTTCCCCGAATCCTTGGCTGGCTGACCTCCCAATTCCCACACGGTGGCGGCTTGACCCGAAGAATCTGCAATCACTTGTTTTTGGTGTATCACTGATTTGAGCATGGTTGGCGCAAGTTTCCCCAATAACTGCATCGCTTCGGTTTTGAGTTTCGTTCCCTTCACCGCACGACTGAGAAACATCACTGCTTGGGGTGGGCCGTTCCTCACGGACTGAGCTTGTTTGATCAGCCTCACCGCATCGGCAGCCGATTGTACGTCAATGCCACTGGGTTGCACGGGTACAACAGCTAAGTCAGCCCTCATTAATATTGCCCGCGTTGATTCCGATAATCCTGCCGGGCCGTCTACTACTACGAAGTCAACACCGACGGCTAAATCGCTTAGCTGTTCTAGCAAATCATCGGGACTTTGAATCACTTGACACGGGATGGGCGGTTCCATCCTGGTACACCACTGAGAACTAGAGCGTTGAGCGTCGGCATCTACGACCAACACTCGCTTGTCCTGCTGTACCAGCCAATACGCGAAATGTACGGCTGTAGTGCTTTTGGCGCACCCGCCCTTTTGGTTTGTGAATGCGATTATTGCCATATTTTACTGCAACTATTACTGCAATTGTTACTTAAATTGTTACTGCAAACTTTACTTAAACTATTACTGCCAGCTTTATGTACATTGGTACTGTAAGTTATACAGCAAGGTTTAATCTATAGTTTACTGTAATTATGACATAAGTTATTACAGCAAAGTATACTGCAATATTTGCACAAGTGTTTATTGCAAACTTTACTACAAACTTTACTGCAAAATTAACTACAGTGTTTACTGGAAAGTTTACAGCAAGTTTTACAGCAAGTTTTACAGCAAACTTTACTCACAATGCACGATAGCTCATCCACAGCAGGCAGAGAAACAGAACTATCGGTGCAGTTCGGTAGCCGTCGTTTGGTAAGCTGACACTGGACTTGTAAGGGAGCGGTGCAGCATGGGGAAATTACGGCAGTTGGGGACGATCGCTCTGATTCTAGGAATTGTCAACGGCTGCAATTTGACATCGGCTCCACCACCGCGAGTTTCCCCTAAACCAGGGATAGAAAAGCCGAGACAGAAACCCGCACCCACAGCGCAGAATCCGATCGCTTCGGCAACCAACAATCCCAATTTGCTCTTGGGCAATCCGAGTAACGCCGCATCCAACGCAGCCAGCACTGACAATTATTTGATGGTGAAGTCGCAGTACGTGCTCTCCTACAACAACAAAACGCACACGGCTAACTGGGTTTCTTGGCAACTGAATCGCTCTTGGATTGGAACAGCCGATCGCCAAGACAACTTCCGCCCCGACAACGCGCTCCCTGCAAATTGGTACAAAGTGCGACCCAACGATTACACTGGCAGCGGCTACGACCGGGGACACATCGCACCAAGCGCCGACCGCACTCGCAATGAAGCGGATAACAGCAGCACGTTCTTGATGTCCAATATGATGCCCCAAGTGCCAGAACTCAACAGAGGTGTGTGGGGTGATTTAGAGGATTACTGCCGGGAATTGGTGCAGAGCGGCAAGGAACTCTACATCGTTGCCGGGCCGGTGGGAAGTAAGGGAAGTATCGGCAAAAAGGAAAAGATTGCGGTGCCGGCAAAGACTTGGAAAGTGATTGTAGTTTTGGATAGACCTGGATTGGGAGTGTCAGGAGTTACAGCAAATACCAGAGCGATCGCTGTGGAGATGCCCAACGATGCCAGCGTCAAAGGTAAAGGATGGAAAAGCTTTAGAGTTTCGGTGCGTCAAGTTGAGCGAGAGACTGGGCTGAATTTCTTGTCTAACGTGCCTGTGCAGGTGCAGCAGGCGATCGAGAGCAAGGTAGACAGCCAGTAAAAGCTATTTGTCTGGAATGGTTAATTGCTGTCCGGGTTCAATTAAATCGGGGTTATCTCCAATAACTTCTTGGTTGGCTTGATAAATCTTTTCCCATTCGTCGCCATCGCCGTAGAATTGGACGGCAATGTCGTAAAGCGTATCGCCTTCTTGGACTGTATAAGATTGAGCCATAGATTCTTCTTGGTCGATCGAACCATTAAATTGTTAGAAATCGCTACTTCAGTTTCCTCATTTACCTAAGTTTTTTTCTCTACCTTGAGACTGAAAACTGTTAAGTCTCTACCAACTTTGTCGCCAACCCAGCCCAATCGCCACCATCCGTCACTCCAACAATGTAAACATCAATACTGCGATCGCCGACTCGATAAACCTGCAACTGCGATAAGTTCTGCTTGAGGATGCTCACCAACTGCCGGAACCGCTTCGCAGTTTCTCGTTCCTCCTGGTCATGCCAATCTTCTTCAGCGGTGGCGATCGCAAAGAACTCGTCCACACTCACCACTTCTACGGGAGCATCGGGTGGATGTTCGGTGAGTTGCAGGAGTATCGCCGGGGTGAGTTCTCCCTGTGTCTGCCAATGAACTACCTCAAAGGGCGCATCCGATTCGCTGAGGAAGAGCAAACCCTGGGCAGCAGAAGAGAGTTGGGTGGTGATGGTGTTGGTCATGACTTATGAGTTAGGAGTTCGTTTCTGAAGTTGCCCAGATTCTACCAAGCAAGCGGCATTGCTACCGATTTACTGGAACTAACGCATTGGGGGTACATTTGGATCTTCGCGACAGGTTGACAGCGGCAATGATTCACCACCCCGAATCTCACTAATTCTCAATCGAGCGCTGTCTGTCACCACATCCATACAAGCACAACCATATCCATAATAGCCGTTCGTTTTAACGTACTCTTTCTCGTTATAGCTAGGAAGATTATCCATTCCTTGAGCTGCATATCCCCCTTGCAGCGAGATAATCCAACGACCATCTTTGTCCACCAGATACCAATTAGCTGGTGTCGGATTCTGCAACCACCCGCACCTAGTTTCAGTTGCACTAGCCGGAACAGCGAATATGGCAACACTTGCTATAATGGCTGGCACAATCAGCAAATTAACTTTCATATTTTCAGCTACATCTTATTTTTATTCAAGTATAGCAATTCATAGCAAACTGAACCATAGATAGCTCAAAACTCAAGGCAGCGAACCAAGCCGTGAGAATTATAGCCGTGGCACACCTGGAAAGTTGATGCGAAATTAGCGATCCTCTCCGTTCGTTTCGATTTAAGGGCTTCGCTAACGCGCTAATATTCCTGCTCCCCCGACTCTTCCTGCTGAACCGGCTTGTCACATCCCGCGCCCTCTCCTTTCGAGTAATTCAGAGCGAACTATCCTTCAATTTTCAACTTCCATTTCCAACTGATAAACTCGCAAACTCGGATGTTCGCCAACCAGCCGCCAACAATATCCCTCAACCCTTGGTGTAGGTCGCGCTCCCAATCGGTACAAGAATATTGGCTCGTTTCGCATCAATGCGGTGAATATCTCCCGTTCTCGATCCTTTCCGTTATCCCAGAACAAATGAGCTTTTCCGAAATATTCAGCACCCATCAAACTGCTGAACAGCCATTCCATTAACTCTTGCTCTGCTTCCTTGGTGAGCGTGGTTTGTCCGTAGCTGTCGATACCTGGTTGCTGAGATTGGGGTTTGGGTTTGAACGAGGCGAGGAAGGCGCTGGCGAGGTTGAGGTATTTCATCGGTGTTGGAGGAGCTTTTGGTTGTAGCAACTGGTTGACACAGAACAAACTTTAAACGGTTTCGATCGCGCATTGCACAAATATTTCATGGGAACTGGCGATTCAACTAAAAACTATTCGGACTGAGGCAAACCCAATACTGTATTGGATGGTAGCAGTTACACCATCAAAGCTGCCTGTTATAATTATCAACAATATCTTTTTGTTCCGATCGATGCTAACAGAAACAGAAATCCAACAAAATCTAGAGCAAGTTAAAGTTGCTTTTCCTCACCTGACTGACTGGGAATACAACAACGAAAAGAATCAAGAATATTTTGGTTTCTCAATTTGGGGTCAATTTGCTGCAAACTCTGATGAACTAATGCCTCGTTTGTTCTATGTCACATTTGATATTTATGACAATGAATGGCAGGGACATTTAACAGTAGGTCAGCCCTGTTACTTGTGGTCTAGTGCCGATGTGGGAGACGCTCACTTACTAGAAACAGAATCTTGTAAATCATTAGGAGAAGCCGTTGCAGCACTCAAAATCAAGATAGCAGAACTGTGCCAAGCTTTTTCTGCAACTAGCAATTTGTTGGCTGAATGATGCACCAACACTCGACAAACCTCGACAAACCTTAAAAACTGACATCTTTAGTACAACATGGGTTTTACTTGCCAAACGGTTGCCCCCACCACTGCCAGCACTCTTTGTTAAAAGGCGATCGCCATTTGTAGATAAGCTCTGATTCCAACTTAAGCCGCTGTTTCCGATTAATTGGCGCTCCAAACCAAAAAGCAATTCCTACAGCCACATCGAGAGAATAACGCCGATGCAGTTCTATGTAGTTGCCGATGTAATTGTAGCAATAGTGGTTTATCCATCTTTGCTTGGGCGATCGCTCCGTTTCCCCGACGTACAAGAGCAGCGGTGTCGGTTTGGCAATGTCAATCGCGAAATAGAGACAAGTGCGTAGCGAAGCGGGGCGTTCGCCTCGATTTAAAGCCATCGCCTGCATCGGGTTGATCGCAAAATGAGAGATTGTGGAGTTGCAGGGAAAAAGGGTCGAGGGTATCTGCGTTACAAGATTCTGGTGGTAGCTCGAATAGCGTTTGTTGTTGGGGTTGGTTGGATGAAGCAGATTGCT
>Ga0335395_10000074_pt1 | contig 67437 bp, 62 predicted proteins | sample MAT02_FD_205744 | JGI IMG/M metagenome (GOLD analysis project Ga0335395, IMG submission 205744) | Freshwater microbial communities from Lake Fryxell liftoff mats and glacier meltwater in Antarctica - MAT-02 (spades assembly) (version 2) ...
AATTGGGGGGGCTCACCGACTTTTGGGGGGGGTTTCCCCCCCCCCCCCCGGCCAGGAGCATCCGTCATGATCAATGCCCAAACCTACACCGCCCTTCTTCGCCTGAAGGAGCCGTGGTGCATAGGTCGCATTGATATGGAGGTGACCGCCGAGGAGGTGCATGTCTTGGTGTACGGTCGGGTGTACGCCCCCAGCGAAGACTACAACCAGCGGGGGCGGACATCCTGTCCGTACACAAAATGAGGTCAGGTGTACGCAGCGAAGCGGCCTCTGGGCCGGGCACCTGTCCTCATTTCATCACCCATCATATACCCGTTTACCCGACGGCGGCTTTTCGCTCGCCGCCGATCTCAGCGGGCCACCGACCATATTGGAAATGCCGCGAAAAGATAACCGTCTGGTGTTTTCGGCGGCTGAGATCGGCGCCATCACTGCCCGTACTGGTACACACCCATGATCCTGGCCACTGAGATGGCCAATATAACTGACGATTTCTTTCAACCCGACCACCCCTGAACACCCCGACAGTGGTAGGCGCCGACACCACGGGTATATGTTCACCATGCCGAGCGAATCGAAACACATGGTACGTCTAGCCCAGCTCAGTCGTGAGCTAGAGCCATTTCGCACATTCGCTCGAGCACGATTGCATGATGACAGTCTGGCCGATGACGCGGTGCAGAATGCGCTGGTGAAGGCCCTGCGGCATATCGACACCGTGCAGGACGAGAGCCGGCTTGAAGCATGGTTCTGGTCGATTTTGAGGAGGACCATTATTGATTTGGCGCAGCAACGGGGTCGCGAAACAGGATTCACGGAAGCGGTTCTTGAGCCCGTGGATGCCTCGCCGGTGCCTGCCGACGTGTGCGCCTGTCTGAAGGCGGTGCTGGCGAACCTGCCGCCAGGGCAGCGCGATATCCTGCAGGCCCTGGATCTGGATGGGGCAGCACCGGCCAGCGTGGCCGCGAGTCGCGGCGTCTCGACGGGCACCTTGGCCGTGCAGCGGCACCGTGCCCGGGCGGCGCTGCGCGAAGGATTGGAACGAACATGCCGGACCTGCGCCAAGCACGGCTGCCTGGACTGCACCTGCGCCGTGAGCACGGATTGAGATCGGACCCAGAAATGTGGTAATCCCCATGCGGTCGCCCGGTCTATCCGGAAAGGAGATCCCATGACGATCTATCGCTATCATCTACCGGACCTGAGTTGCGGCCATTGCGTGGTGACTGTCACCAAGACCCTGCGCGCCATCCCGAGCGTTCATGCCATCAGCGTGGACCTTGCTGATAAAATGGTCGAGTTCACCCTCGACGACGCCAGCGTGGTCGACACGGTGCGTGCCCACCTGAGCGAGGCTGGCTATGTTTCCGAGCCCCCCGCGCCACCTGCACGCGAGGCAGGACTCTGACGTGAGCAACCCACATATTTTCCAAGTCGAAGGCATGACCTGCGCCGCGTGTGCGCGACGTGTCGAACGCGCCCTGGCCGCAGTGCCCGGAGTCACCGCTGCGCATGTCGATGCGATCACTGAACGGGCTCAGATTGAAGGCGAGATCGACCAGCCCCAGGCATTGTTCGCCGCCGTCGCCGCCGCCGGATATAAACTGCGGTCACCACCGCCTGCTGACGCTCCCGACCCCCTGATCGCCCCGCAATCAACGCGGGAATCGCTGCTGCCGATCGTCTTCGGTATTGTTTTGACGGTTCCTTTACTGATGCCCATGCTGGGCATTCCACTGCATCTCGATTGGCGGCTGCAATTCGCCATGGCCCTCGCTGTGGTGGTGGGGGTCGGGCACGGCTTTTTACGCCGGGCGTGGATCTTGGCTGGACGCGGCGAGACGGCGATGGATACCCTGATCGCCTTAGGGGCGGTGCTCGGTTTGGTTCTGGGCTGCTGGGAGGCTCTGCGCGGAGCGGCGCATCCGCCGTTTGAAATCAGCGCGAGCCTCATCACCATTTTACGTCTGGGTCGTTTTATTGAGCAGCGCGCCCGTCATCGCACCACGGGCAGTATCAAAGATCTTCTCCTGATGGCGCCCGCTCAGGCCGAACGAGTGTTGGAGAGCGGCGCCACCGAAACAGTTGCGGTCAGCACATTACATCCCGGCGACGTGGTGCGGGTGACCCCGGGGACGGCCATTCCCGTCGATGGCCGCGTGCACCACGGACACGCCGAAGTGGCCGAAGCATTATTGACCGGCGAACCATTGCCGGTCGCGAAATCCACGGGCGACGCCGTTCTGGCGGGCTCTGTGGTCCATGGTGGCAGCCTGGATATCACGGTGACTGCGGCGGGCGAGCGCACCTGGTTGGCGAATCTGGCCCATCAGGTAGAGACCGCCACCGCCAGCCGCCCGCCAGCGCAAGAATTAGCGGATCGTGTTTCTGCGATTTTCGTCCCCGCCATGCTCGTCATCACCGTGCTAACTTTTTTAAGCTGGTGGGCGTGGCAGCACGATCCCGCGTATGCCGCGCGTATCGCGATCACCGTGCTGGTGGTGGCGTGCCCGTGTGCATTAGGGCTGGCCACCCCTGTCGCCATGGCAGTGGGCTTGGGGAATGCGGCACGGCAAGGAGTCATCGTGCGTGATCAGCGCGCCTTAGATGCGTTGGGGCACGTCACCGATGTTGTCTTCGATAAAACGGGAACTCTGACCCAAGGCACCCCGCAGATCACCACGGTGCAGGCCCTATCTGATATTCCCGAATCACGTCTGCTCGCCATTGCCGCTGCGTTGGAGCGAACCAGCGAACATCCGCTTGCCCGCGCCTTACGCGAACACGACCAGGGTCTTGAGGTCAACGCTTGGCGCGCTTTGCCCGGGAAAGGCGTTGCAGGCACCATCGCGAACATTCCCTATCGCCTGGGCAGTCTGGCCTGGACCGGGGTCGACGCAGATGGCACTGCAGAAATTCCCGCCGAGGCCATGGCGATCGCGCTGACCGCCCATGATCAGCCCGTCGGCATATTTCAACTCAGCGACCCCTTACGACCGGAAACCGAATCCGTCGTGAATACCGCCCGCGCTCGGGGCCTGCGCATTCATCTGCTCTCTGGTGATCGTCCGGCTGCGGTGGAGCGGATCACTGCCCACCTGAAACTCGATTCTCGCCAGGGCGGCATCGATCCCGCTGGCAAAGCGGCGCGCATCATAGAACTGCAGGCCACCGGCGCTGTTGTCGCCTTTGCTGGCGACGGCATCAATGACGCCACTGCCTTGGCCACTGCCGATGCTGGCATCAGTCTGCCCGGCCTCGACGCCACCGCTGCTGCAGCTGGCCTGAATTTACATCGGCCCGGCCTGCAACCATTTCTGGACTTGCACGCCCTCGCCATCCGCCTGCGGCGGATCATCCGCCAGAATCTGGCCTGGGCATTCGGGTATAATCTCATCCTCGTCCCCATCGCCGCCCTTGGCCTCCTCGAACAACTCGGCGGTCCCGTCCTGGCTGGGTTGGCGATGACGCTGAGTAGTATTACGGTTGTGTTGAACGCACTTCGATTACGTTCACCTTTGCACACGTGAGATCTTTTGATCCAGAGTGGTTCTCCGTTATACGATAGCAGTCTTACATCTTCGATAGCGGCACGGAATTTTGGAAATGCATGGGAGAGCGACTGCTGCCGAATTCCGTTTTGTATTCATTATGATTACCATTACGACGACTGCGAAGACGCAGGACGCAGGACGAAAATGACTATGGACGCACAAATACGAAAGTTTACTTCAGGCGTAAACCTGTAATGACCAAGAATAAGGGAATTTCGCTCAACGCCCGGTCTTCTGCAGCGCTGCGGCGGCCTTGGCTGCCGCGGCGGTGGCTGCAGAGTTCTTCGATGCCGACGACGCCGAAGCCGCTGCCGCCGAGGCCGTTGATGTAGGTCGACAGCGGGCGGTGAAAACTCCAGGTCTGGCTTTCGGATGCGGGGCGGCCGGGGTGGGTGATGATGGGCAGGCGTTGCGGGCTGAGATAATTTTCGATGCGGCGGTATTGCACGTCCGTCTCTTCGTCGAAACCCCAGCCGCTGTGTTTCGGGATTCGAAAACAGGGATGGGTGAGCACGATCACCAGCCGCGCGCCGGGTTTCAGGACGCTGGCGATTCCATGCAAGACGGGTTCCAGGGGATCCAGGTCCTGCATCGCCAATACGGCGGTGGCGCCATCGAAGCGTTCCTTGCCGAGAAGCGGCACCAGAGCAGTGGCATCGCCGACGCGATATGTTTCCGCAGGCGTGGCGCGGCGGGTGGCGGCGTCGATCAGCGACGGACTGGCATCGACGCCCAGGGTGTGGATGCCGGATTCGGCTAGATGCCGCCCGACGACGCCTTGACCGCAGGCGACATCCAATATGCGCGCGCCTTTTTCGGCCTGGAGTTGCAGACTCACGGCGGGCAGGATTAATTCCTGATAAAAATCATCGCCGCCACTTTTCTGGTGACGGTCGTACCAACCGGCTTGCGCTTCCCAGGCGGTTGCGGCGGCGATTTTACGCGGATTGCCACCGCGTTCGGTGGCGGCCCCGCGGGGCACAAAACGACCGCCAGCTTCGCCCACCGGGGCGCGACCAGCTGGACGATCGCCAGGGGCGCGGTCATCAGTTGGATTTTCGCGGGCAGAACGGCGCAGGCTCGGCGGTTTATCCGGGGCCGCATCGTCGCGGCGGGCGGGAGCGTCACGGCGATCCGGAGGATCGCGCAGTGGGCGCTCATCCGCTTGGGTGCGCGGTTCGGCGGCACTGGGCCGGGGGCGTTCACCGCGCGGACGGCGCATGAATTCAGGACGGCGGGGAAATTCTTTGGACATCGGGGTGCTCCGCGACTGGATCCGTGGACCCAGCGGTAGAAAATATTAGACGTGGTGTTCGATTGCGAGCAGGGTGATGTCATCGACAACGGGATCACCTTGACGGAAGTCAGTGAGATCGGCGAGCAGCCCATCCAGGGCTTCATCGATGCTTTTCCCAGCCAGGACCTGCCAGGTGGCTACCAGTCGATCCTGACCATAGACCTGATCGCCGTGCATGGTTTCGGTGACGCCATCACTGTAGAGCAGCATGCGATCACCTAGCACCATGCGGTAGGATGCGTCGGCAAATTCACAGTCGGCGTGGTCGAGCATTGCGATCGCACTGGATGGTAAGTCGATGACCTGGACCGGGCGGTCCGGATGACTGACGAGCGGCGACGGATGCCCGCCGCTCGCGAGCGTGGCTTCGCCGCTGCGCAGATCGATCACCAGATAGACCATGGTGAAAAACTGCGGCGCATCCCATTGTGGGGGAAATTTCCGCGCCAGATTGGCCATCAGATCCTTAGGCGCGACGACCCGGTAAAAGGGCGGTTCCCGTCGCGGAGCCTTGAGCATGGAACCCAGACCCATGACCGGCTGCAGCAGGCGACTGGCCTGCACGGCCAATAATGCCGAGCCGACGCCGTGCCCACTGACATCGAGCACATACGCCGCCAAGCGGTGCTCGTCGAGTTGGAACACATTCAAAGTATCGCCGCCCAATTCCTCACACGCTTCGCTGCGCCACGCCGCGCGCCAACCCGGCGTCGCCGGCGGGGCATGCGGCAAAAGCGCGCGTTGGACCTTGGCCGCGGCGGCAAGATCACGGCGCATACGCTCATTGGCATTGGACAGCGCTGCATTGCGATGGAGCAATTCGCTTTGCAAACCAATCATGCGTTCGGCAACGCGCAGACGGGCGATGAGATCATCGCGATGAACCGGCTTGGCGAGCAGATCGTCCACGCCCATGCTCAAGGCATGATTGGCGTCGGCGTGATCATCGCCGCGGGCGGTAAGCATGATCACATAGGTATAAGCCGAGCCTTCGACGATGCGCAGACGCCGCACCAATTCCAGGCCGTCAATCACCGGCATCATCCAATCGGTGACCACCAATGGATAATTGTAGACAGCGAGGCGATCCAAAGCCTGCTGCCCATCTCTCGCCGTGTCGACAGCGTAGCCTTGGTCCCGCAATAAGGCGGTGACGATTTTCAGCGCGATGGGATCATCGTCGACCAAGAGCAGGCGGCGTTCGCTGTTTGCGCTCATACGGCTGCCGCAGGTTGGGATTTTTTTGCGCGCAGGGCGGCATTGCCCAATTGGCCACAGGCGGCCATAATTGAACGGCCTTTGGTGATGCGCCGACGCACCGGCAATCCGCGTTCGCGCAGACCCTCGACAAAAGCGATGATTTCGTCTTCGCTGGGGGCGCGGGTCAGCGGGGCATTGCCGGGATTGTAGGGAATCAGATTGATCAAGACCCGGCCCAACGGCGCACAAAAAGCAGCAATGCGATCAAGATCCTCGGGCGCATCGTTGAGACCCGGCATCAAACAATAATTGACGCCCAGGGTAAAATTGCGCCGTTGCGGATAGGCTGCGAGAATATTTTGCAATTCCGCCAAGGGGGTCTTGCGATTGACCGGCATCAGGCGCGAGCGGGTCGCGTCGTCACCGCTGTTCAGGCTGATCGATAGATTCAGGCGCTTCCAGCCCAGCGCGGCGAGACGGGCGATGCCCTGGGCATGGCCGACGGTGCAGATGGTCAGCCGTTCTTGGCTATAATGAAAAGCCCTTTTGTCGGTCAGCACGTGCAGCGCGGTGAGCAGATGATCGGCGTTATCCAGCGCCTCGCCCATGCCCATGAACACCAGATTGCGCGGATTCCAGCCCAGCACAAAGCGCGCGGTGAATACCTGGGCCACGATTTCGGCGGCAGTCAACTGGCGGATCAAACCCAGGCGCGCTGTTTCACAAAATCCGCAGCCCATGCGGCAGCCGACCTGGCTGGACACGCACAGAGTCTGGTCGTCACCGTGCATGGGAATGCGCACACATTCGATCTCATAGCCATCATGGGTTGCCAACACTGCCTTGGCGGTGATCCCGGCTTCGGTCTGTTCCTCGGCGACGCGGACCACGCGCAGCGGCGTCAGACGAAACGTGGCATGAAAGCCGGCGACGGCTTCGGCACCCAGGCCATGCGTTTCGGGGGTGAAGGTACCCTCACGAAACAGCCGGCGATAGATTTCTGCGGCCAAGCCACTGCCCCGGCCGACGGACAGGGCGGCTGCCTCCAAAAAGCGTTCCCCGGTGAGTCCAAGGATGTCGAGAGCAGCCACCGCAACCATGGCGGGATGATCGTCCGAGCCGGGGACGGGGCAAGCTCTCTGGGCCTGGCGCTGCAAACGCGCGGCAGATGTGCCGCAGTTACGCCACTTCCGACCTTGGAGCACGCCGAAGCGCGCCTATGTTCCGGCGGTGCTGATTCTCGACCATGTCTGTAAATCGTTTTACGACCCCGGCCGGGGCGAGGTCAAGGCCGTTGACGATCTGCACGTCCAGATCGCGCCAGGCGTGTTGGCGCTGGTCGGCGCCAATGGCGCCGGCAAAAGCACCCTGCTGCGCTTGATCGCCACCCTGCTGACCCCGGATTCCGGCAGCATTCGCCTGGATGATCTCGATACCCGCCGCGATCCAGATGCCCTGCGCGCACGCCTGGGCTATCTGTCGACCACCACGCGTCTGTATCCGCGCTTCACCCCGCATGAATTACTGCGGCATGTCGCTGGCTTCCTGCCGGTCGACGCCGCGACGAAGCGCGAGCGTATCGCGGCGGTGGTCGCGCAATTCAATCTCGGCGATATTCTGGACCAGCGCATTCAAGGCCTGTCGACGGGGCAACTGCAACGGGCCAATCTTGCCCGCACCCTGTTGGCGGATCCGGACCTGCTGGTGCTGGATGAACCGACCACGGGCTTGGATCTGGTCGCTGCCGATCAACTGGTGGCAGCGGTGCGCGCCGCGCGCCGCCCGGGACGGTTGATCTTGATGGCCACCCATGTGATGCGCGAAGTGGAATTACTTGCGGATCAGCTGTTGGTCCTAGCTCGTGGGCGCGCAGTTTTTTACGGCCCACCCGCCACTTTAGGCAGCGGTGAACATTTGACGGCGGGCGTGTTACGTTTGCTGACCCCGGCTGAACCGAGCGCGCCATGAAACCGATCTGGGCCGTTTTCTGCAAGGATGGCACCGAATTACTGCGCGACCGACGCACGTTATTCGTAAATGTCGTCCTACCCGTACTGCTGTATCCGATGATGCTGTTATTCCTGATTCAGGTCTATCAGCTGACCCAGGCGCATCGACCGCCCCCACCGCGAGTGGTGATGATCGACATCGATGCCGTTTTGGTCGAAGCGGTGCGCAGCGGCCAGACAACCACCCCCGAAAAGCCCGCAGACACGTCTGACAAAACCGCTAGTAAGGCTGGTGATACGCAGGTGGTGGTGGTCACGCCCACGGCATCGCCTGCGGCCAGCGAGGCCGTGGCCCAGGCGCATGGGCTGGGCGAAGCTATTGCTGCCGCAATGGCTGCCAGAGCCACCGCCGATGGAGCCGAAAGCCCGACTTCTGAACGCAGCCCTGCTCCCGAACGCGCCGCATTATTGCAGCTCGTACGCCAGGAATGGAGCGCCGCCGCCATCGTCGTCAGGCTGCCTGAGAAAGATGGCCAGGCTCGCATTTTAATCGCCTTTGATGATGCCGATCCGCAATTTGAGCGCACCGTCGCGGTCATCGATGCGGCGGTTGAATACTGGCGTCAGGATTTGATCGAGCAGCGTCTTCAGGCCCACCAGGTTCCGCTGACCGCCTTGCATCCTGCCGAAATAACCCGCGTCGGTCTGGCACCAAAAGCCCAGGCGACGCGCATGCGCCTGGCGGGGATTATTCCCATTCTGTTGGTGATCATGGCCCTAAGCGGCGCTTTTTACCCGGCATTGGATCTGATCGCGGGCGAACGTGAACGTGGAACCCTCGAGACCTTATTGACCTGGCCGGTGCGGCGCCGGGATATCTTTTTAGGAAAATTGCTGGTCACCGTGTGCGCGGGGCTGCTCGCGGTCATTTTGAATCTGCTGTCGCTGGGATTCACCATGGGCTTGGCCGGCAATCAGCTGGCCGGTTCGGGCGGCGGTGGGATGGATGGATTGCTCGCGGTCGGCGCGGGCACGTTGGCTTTATCATTTCTCGCCTTGCTACCGTTGGTGGTAACGTTGTCGGCAATTTCCCTGGCCCTCGCCGGTTTCGCCGCGAGCAGTAAAGAAGCGCAGAATTATCTGAGCCCGTTGTTTCTGGTGGTCATGCTGGCGGCAGCGGTAGCGCTGGTTCCCGATGCGCGACCGACATTTGCCCTGGATTTGATTCCGATCACCGGGCCGGTGCTGGCGTTGAAAGAAGCGCTACGCGCCAGCGAGATCCCGTGGCTGCATCTGCTGTTGTCGACCGCCGGCAGCATCGCTTTGGCGGCGGTGGTGGTGGCGTGGTCGGTGCGCTTGCTCGATCAGGAATCTTTTTGTTATCCGGGGCTGGTGCGCGCGGGCTGGGGCCGGTGGCGGCGCTGGGGCGCACAGCCGTCGGCACCGGGCGGGCTCGAGGCCCTGGGGCTGTTCGCCGCCTGCGCGGCGGCATTTATGCTGATCGGTCCCAGCTTGGCGCGATTTGGCGTAGTCGCCCAGATTGCCGGGCCGCTAATTCTATGTCTGGCGCTGCCGGTGCTGCTGCATGCCTGGGCTGGGCGTTACCCCGCCGCAGGGCTGCATCTGGGCGGCACCCGCGGCGAATCACTGCTGCGCGCAACCTTGATGATTCCCTGCGCCCTGGCCCTGAGCTTGGCCCTGAGCACTCTGCAACCGGCACCTCCACCCGACGACGCACAGACGCATGAACTCATGCGCATTCTGACCAGCGTCCAGGATCTCGGCGGCCTGCCCCTTTTGTTGTTGGTCATAGCGGTCGCGCCCGGGATTTGTGAAGAAATGCTGTGCCGGGGTACCCTGCTCGCCGGGCTGCGGCGCGGCCTGGGCACCACCGGGGCGGTGTTGGTTTCATCGTTTTGCTTCGCCGCCTTGCACCTGAGTCCCTACCGCTTCGTGCCGCAATTCAGCCTCGGCATCTTTCTGGCTTTGTTGACCCTGCGCAGCGGCAGCATTTGGCCGGCGGTGTTGGTGCACATCGGCCACAATGGTTTGGCGGTGCTTCTGAGCGGCGAGGGCGATGACAGCGAAGGGCTTCCGATCCAGACCCTGACCGCCGTCACCCTGGCCGTGGTGGCCGCCATCGGGTTGTTCATCTTGGCCCGGCCGCGGCCCTCCGTTGCCCTGCATGCGCCGGGACATATACCCCGCCTACCATGAGCGAAGCCGCTGTCACCACCGCTGTTCCGAATGCCACCATCCAGGTCCAAGGCGTCAGCCTGCGTCGCGCCGAGGTCCTCCAGGCCGAAGCGATGCCGGTGGAATCCCTGGCCCGCAACGGTTTTTTCCTGCTGACCGGCCTGGGGTTCCCGATCATCGCCATGGTGATTTTCACCAACCTGGAAGGCGCCGCGATGTGGGGCGCTGGACTGGTCACGGCAGCCGGTCCGTTCATCGCCATCCTCACCGGCTTGGTGTGGAAGAAGCCCTGGGGCGTGGTGGTCGAAACTCCGGCTCGCTATCGCACCGTCTATCAGGCGCCATCGCAGGCCGATGCAGAGCGTGTCGCTGGGGAAATTCGCGCTGCTATTGCCTAAAAGCGCATAAAGCGCTGCGACGCTATGCTGCGCGCGCCCGACGCCGGTTCAGCCTTGGCTGAGCCGGCGTTTTTCTTGCTCCAGTCATTGGCGCTGTTTTTCCACCCGCGCGGGCACCACGTGTTCTCGTGACGCAGTGGGGGTGAAAGCTAGGCGGTCACGCCTAAACCGCGCAAAATCGCCTGTTCGACCAGACTGTGCCCATCGGCATGCGGCCGATCAAAGTGCATCGGTTCACGCAGATGGATCGGCAGATTGGTGATCAGCCGCGCACGGCTTAAGTCGCGATAGTCGCGATAGTCGCGATAGTCGCGATAGTCGCGATAGTCGCCACCGGCTCACTTTCTGCCGACGGCATCTGGATTTTATCCTCGGTCCAGGTCGTTGGATCGTGCGCATCATAGCCCAGGCGCTGCCACACCCGACTGCTCCAGCGGGCCAGATACTGCGGATCCACGGCCTGGGGAACCTGGACAAAGCCGTAATCCAGGAAGTGCTCGCGATCAGCAGAGGTCAGGACGCTCATGTCGGAATGATGCGATTCCCTGCGCGAAATCACCCGGGCAGCTCTTTTACTATTTTATTAGCACAATTTGCTCACACACGGTCAGGACCCTCTTGCATTCCCAAAGCATTCGACATCCTGTGGGGCCCCTGAAGAACCGGGGCCCAGACGGGCTTTGGTACGACTCTGAATAGGAACCGCATGTCCCGTTATACCGGCCCCCGTCTGCGCATCATCCGTCGTCTTGGCAGCGAACTGCCTGGCCTGACCCCCAAGACCGCCACCCGGCGTCCGTACGCTCCTGGTCAGGCCGCTGCCGCCAGCCGCCGCGCGCCCAAGTTGAGCGAGTACGGCGCTCGTCTGCGCGAAAAGCAAAAGCTGCGCTACCACTACGGCCTGACCGAACGCGCCCTGCGCAAGATCTATGAGCATGCCAACCGCATGCCCGGCGACACCGGTCGTAACATGCTGACCCTGCTCGAAGCCCGCTTCGACAACCTGGTCTGGCGTGCCGGCCTGACCCGCACCATCCCGGCTGCCCGTCAGCTGATCACCCACGGTCACATCGACATCGGCCAGCGCCGCGCCAAGACCCCGAGCCAGCTCATTAAAAAGGGCGCCGTGTTCACCGTCCGTGAAGCCGCGCGCAACCGCGAAGATCTGCGCATCTCGGTCAACGGTCCCCTGCTCGAACGCCCCAGCGGCCTGAGCGTCGACCTCGATAAGCTCGCGGTCACCGTCAGCGAACTGCCCGCGCCCGAACAGTGCCCGATTGACGTCGACATTCAGAAGGTCATCGAATACTTCGCAAAGTAAGTTTTCTCCTCGTTTGAGAGAGCGACTTTGAGAGCCGCCGCAGAGATGTATTCTTTGCGGCGGTTTTTTATTGGCTTATTGGGTTTGTTCTGTGCTTATCGCCCTGCGTCCTGCGTCGCGAATGTCCGAAGTCCTATGTCCGAGGTCCCGCATGGCTGTGCCGGGGTGGGGTGGGTTCCGTTTCGGCTCAGAGTTTGTGGCCGGGAGACTTCCGGACTTCCGGACTTCCGGACGTATGCCAAGCATCCGTCTCCTGCATGGATCACAGGGTTGGCGTGAGCGGGACTGGCCCCGCGAGGGGTTGGAGCAATAGTGACTAGGCTTACGGCCGCGGCACGACTTCCGTGTGCGTGGCTGGGGCCCTGCGGATGGCCATTCCCATGAACAACGAACTGAAATCTGCCCTCGATTCTTTGCGCAAGGCTGCCGATGCGGTAGCGGACCGAGTGCTGGGCACCGAGGTCACCGGGCATTTGCGTGATGCGACCCGTAGCGGTTTGCGTGCAGCCAAGGCCAGTCTGGATAAAGCTGAGCGTAACTTAGATCGCGACCGCGACTGTCACGGCGGCCACCGCGACAGTCACGGCGGCCACCGCGACAGTCACAGTGGTGGCGACAGTCACAGTGGCGACAGTCACAGTGGCAAACGCGACGGTCCCAGCGGTCACCATGACAGTCACGGCGACAGTGACAGCGGCCACCGCGACTGTGACCACAAGCCGGCGGGTTGAGCTGCATGCGCCTGACGCGATCCCTCGAAGGCCTGGCATTGCTGGGCTTTCTTGGTGGGCAGTATTTTTTGGCAATCCGACTCGCGCGCTGGTGGCGGGCGGGCGGGCGGCGCTGGCGGGGCTGGCTCGACCGTATCGGGGCGCGTTGGCTCGCAGATTTTGCACGTCGGCGCGGCGCGCTGCTGATTAAAATCGGGCAGTTTATTGCCACCCGGCCCGATATATTTCCGCTGACCTATGTGGATTCGTGCGCTGAGTTGCGCGATCAGGCCCCGGCGCGACCGTGGAGCCAAGTCGTGGGGGTGCTGGAACACGCCTATGAAGGGCGCATCAGCGACCACTTCACCACCATCGAGCAAACGCCGATTGCCGCCGCGAGTTTCGGTCAAGTGCATCGTGCCACTTTGATCGACGGGACCGAGGTCGCGGTCAAAGTACAGCACGCTGACCTCGGGCCTTTGGTCGCCGCGGATTTATGGCTGGCGCGACTGGCTTTGCGTTTATTCGGTCTCGCTCTGCCGGGATGGCCGATGGCAATGATCGGCGACGAAATCGCCCGCACCGCGCGCGAAGAACAGGATTATCTGCAAGAGGCCGCCAACGCCGATCGCCTGCGCACGGCCATGACCAAGGTCCAGCTGAACGTCCCGCAAATATTCTGGCCGCACACCCGTGAAAAAGTATTGGTCATGGCCTTTGCCCCCGGGGTGACCCTGGCGCGCCTGGATTCGTCCACCCTGACCGTGGTCGAACGCCGCCGCATCGCCGATATTCTGATCGATGGTTTTTTGGCGCAGCTCCTGGAAGTTGGTTTTTTTCACGCCGACCCGCATGCAGGTAACATTATTTATGACGCCCAGCCCGAGGGCCCGGCGCGGATCTGGTTGATCGATTTCGGCATGACCGCGCAGATCACCGCGCGGGAAACCGCTTTGTACCGGCGCTTTCTCGGGCATCTTCGCGAGAATGACACCGATGGCATGGTGGACGTCTTGGTCGAGATCGGTTTTGTACTGCCCACCGCTGATCGGGCCAAACTCAAGGCCATCGCCCGCGATGTGTACGATCAGCTCGCGCATCTGGATCCGCGCAGCTTCAAAGGCTCGCGACGTCAGACTGAATTGGCCGGACGGATCAATGAATTCCTACGCCGCATTGATGGGGTGGTCTTTCCCCAGCACACGTTGTTGCTGTCGCGCGCCACTGGCTTGGTCGAAGGACTGTGCAATGAGCTGGTCCCCGGTCAGGGGTTTCTCGACCTAGTCAAGCCACGGCTGTCTGCGGTCAGTTGGAAAATCCGCATCGAAGCCGGCATTGCCGACTTCCGCGAGACCTGGAATCGTTTCCGAAAATTACCGGATCGACTCGATGAATTGATTGCCCAGCGCCAGATGCCGACGGCGAGTACCCACCAAACCGCAGTCGTTGCCGCGTTGCTGTTAATTGCGGCCTTGCTCTTAGAGCCAGGCGATATGCGGACCATTGCTGCGAGTGCGGCCGCAATCGCGGTCCTGTTTGCGCTCGGCCGGCGTAGATAGCGTGTGGGCTTATTGGGCTAAGCGCTTAGTGCGCCATGCGCTTATTGCGCCAAGCGGAGGGGCCACGCTGGTTGCGGTGGCTCTGGTGCGATCAGCGCCACGATTTGATCCCGATAGAGCAATGATTCACCCGCCTGGAGATCGGGCAGCACGATGCCCCATTCGCTAACCTCGGCGAGATTGGCCGGCCAGTGACCTTTGGCGCGCGCGCCATTGCGAATGCGATCATTCACCCCCGCAACCATTTCCTCAAGGTGCGCCATCCGTTCGCCGGGACTCTGCAAGGTGGTGCCGTCCCAGGCATACGGCCAACCCCAGGGATCGCTGCGCCACGTGGGCTTGCCATCGACCGCAGTTATCGGGCCGTAGGCCGCGTTCATGCCGATGCGGTTGAGCACGTCGCTATCCAGCAAATCATCCAAGGTCGCGACAGGCAGATCTGCGGCCGTGCGTACAGTCACGATTTGCACCACGATGCCTTTGGCATATTTAAATAATTCTGCGCGCATCAAAGTTTCAATAAACAAGGCCATCGGCGTGCCCGGCGTGGTTGCCTGCAGGCGCCCCTGCCAATGCGTGTATAAATCCAGGCCTTTGAAACGGCGATTGGCCATCGCCTGGCGCCAGATGAACACCGAATCGCGGTAGCCGACATCGGTCATCGCCTCAGCCCACTCGGTCAAATAGGCATCGAGCATTTCCGGATAGCGATTTTCGGCGTCGAAATTGGTGACCAGAATCGACGCGGCGTGCTGCCACAAACCGAAGTCGTGCGGCACCGCCATGTTGCCGCGATAGAGATACCCCAGCGCTTTGGCCGGATGATCGACTATCCCGCTTTGACATAACGCCGCAGCTTGATAAACGGGCACAAAATGTTCATCAAGCGCTAAGAGCCCGTCATAGAGGCGGGTAAAGCCACTGTCTCCGCCAGCGACGGTGTCGTCCCGTCGATCGAATTGCAGTTGCAGATAGGCAAAACTATCAATCCAGCGCAGGCGTTGCGCAGAATTGGGATGTCCGGGCGCCAACAGGCGCATGACTTCTGGGTCCGGCAAAAAACTGAGGTCCTTGCTGCGAATCTCCGGCTTAGCCTTGAGGAAAGGGCGCACATTGATCGCGAATACGCCACCCAGCAATATCACAATCATGCCAATAAAGAGAATGCTACGCATACCGACCTACAGCTGCTTGCGCCGATAGACTGAAACCGTCACCGTCATCAGCAGGGCAACCCACAACGCCGCGTACGCGATGGCTTCCAAAAAAGACGACCACGGCAGCGGAATGTGGTGCACTGCGTCATTGCGATACGCGAACATGCCGAGATTGGGAATCACTGCGGCCAAGGCGGTCGCGACTCCGCGTTGCCAGCCGTGCAGGTGATACATTAATCCCGGCAACGACGACACCGCGTGGCCCAGGGCGTACACCGCCAACCCTAACACTGCGGCCAATAACGGGCTGGTCAGAGCGGTCAGCGCCAGCGCAACGGCGGCCATGATCAGTACTTCGCCGCAGGTCAAAATGCCGGCGATCAACAGCCAGCCGTGTACCTCGGCCCCGGTCACCCACAGCCATAGGCAGCCGATGGTCAGCATGGCGATCTGACCGGCGACCAGCGCCGCGCCGAGCCCGAGATATTTGCCAAAGACGAAATGCCAACGCGCCATCGGCCGCGACAGCACCGTATATAAGGTGCGCTGTTTGATCTCGACGTGGACCAGCGCCGTGCCCGTCGCCACCGCGACCAAGACGCCAATAATGCTCTGCAGGGAAAACACTAAATCCGTGGTGATGGTGTTTCCGTCGGTCGAAGAAATCCACCCGACCACGCGCGCCAACAGCACGCCAATCAGATGCAGGCCGAGCAAGGCGATAAAGCTGCGCGAACGCACTGCTTCGCGAAAAGTGGCCGTAGCAACGAGACGAATCATGACCGGGCCTCCATATCCTGGCCAGCCGCATGGAAATCTTTGACCTTATCGACGAACCAGTCCTCCAGGGCCTGATGTTCGCGCGACAAGCGCAAAATAGAGGCGCCGGCGGCGACTGCCGCAGCGACGCGGCGCTCACGGTCGGCCTCAGAAAATTGCAGCGACCAGGTGCCATCGCCCAGATCCTGGGCGTCATCGGGTCGCGGACCCGAAGCCACCAACATCAGCGGGGCCTCGCGGACGAGATCGGCCAAGGCCCCCTCTTCCAAGACCCGACCATGATCAATCACCGCATAGTGATCACACAACGATTCCACGTCGCTGAGAATATGGGTCGAGAAAAACAACGTCGCGCCGCGTTTGCGCTCCCCCGCGAGAATTTCGCGAAAGCGCGCCCGCCACAACGGATCAAGTCCGGAAAAGGGTTCGTCGAGAATGAGCAATTCAGGTGCATGCAGAATGGCCTGAGCCAGACCGAAACGCTGGCGCATGCCCTTGGAAAAAGATCCGAGTTTGCGCCGACGTAAGCTGTCGAGGTCGAGAATAGAACAGACCCGATCAATGGCTGCGGTCAGCGCAGCTCCGCGCAGGCCGGACAGCTTGCCCAGATAGGTCAGGTATTCCGCGACTTGCAGATTCTCATAAAAATACGGTTGTTCCGGCAGATAGCCAATGCGCCGGCGCAAGGCATCGTCACCCTGCGGCTGGCCGAAGACCTGGATTGAGCCCGCATAGCCCAAGAGCAGGCCCACGGTCAATTTGATTGAGGTCGATTTCCCGGCCCCATTGGCACCCAAGAAACCATAGGCTGAGCCGGTCGGAACGCTGAACGAGACTCCGTCCAGGCTTTTCACGCGGTTGAGCCAATCACCGCGATAGGCGAAATGGACATTCGAGAATGATAGGATCGGGGTCGCCATGGGTGCGACAGATCATGTCGGCCTAGACCTGCGCTTCCAGCCGATCTTGGGGTCTGCGACGATTCACGAGGTGCAGGGCCGCCCCTCCGAGCACGGCGGCCGTGGCCGCGGCCAGAACCGGCCACCACCACGCTCCTGATGGCGCCTGCGGCCACATCGGCCCGAGCAGAGGGATGGCGCCCGGATAGGCGTGGGTCTTCCACGGCCAGAGCGCCACCAGGCTGCCGAGCATCAATCCCGAAAGAAAAGCCATGGTGCGGTCATGCGCAACTGCCAACAAAGCCCGCAGCAACGGCACCGCCACCGCGAGGCCGAGAAGGATTCCGCCCCCGAAGGCACCTATCGTGATTAGATCGCGCTCATGCACAGCCCCGGCGACGGGCTGATACAGGCCCAGCAACAGCAGGACCATACTACCGCTAACGCCGGGCAGAATCATCACCGTAATCGCCAAAGCGCCGCCGAACACGATCATCGGCAGTCCCGGAGTTCCTGCCGAGGCCGGCGTCAAGGCCAACCCGCCAGCGACGACCGCCCCCAGTCCGCCCAGAATCCAATCGATGCCTGCGCGGGTCTTGCGCGCGCGCAGCGGCTCACCGACGGACACCGCAACCAAAGCGAAGAAGATCGCGAAGACCACCGGCGCGGTCTGCGCATTGATGAGCAATCCAGGCGCAGCCTCAAGCGCGCCCCGGGCGGAGATCGCATTGTCACCCAGCTCCGGCTTGGCGCCGACCAGCAGGATCACGCCGATCACCAGCGCAGTCGCCTGCATCGCCACGAGAGGCGCCAGCAATCGCGCTGCGGTCAGAGCAGCGCGCCAGCGCACGACATCGAAGGGCCGCCGCAACCACGCCAGCACGGCCGCCAGCGCGGCGAGATACGCATCCAAGATCCCCGCCACCAGCAGGACCGTGCCGCCGGACACTCCCGGCACCGCATCGGCCAGGCCCATGCCCGCGCCACAGGCCAACACTTTGGGCAAGGATGGTGCCGGCGTCTGTATTGAAGGGGCAACTGCTTCAGACGGTGACATGGGTCGCGATGATGAAACCCACCCTAGCCAACGCCAGCAGTCATTGCCGGCGGCGCATCCAGCGCCGAACGAGCGCCTTCTCCGTCTCAATCCAAACAAACATCGCCACGGCCGTGACCGCAATCACGCCCCAGGTCAGGGCATCAATGGGCGCGGTTTTGAACAGCTGCTGCGACCACGGCAGATAGGTATAGCCGATCTGCAAACTCAGCACGCTCGCCGCCGCGATCCACACCCAGCCATTCTTGGGCGGACGACGGGCGCCAAGAACCGGACCGGTAATCGAACGGGCATTGAACAGATAAATGGTCTCCAGGACCACCAACATATTCACCGCCGCGGTCTGTGCCTCGGCCAGGGAGGCCTCTGCGCTCCGCAGCCACATAAAGACCCCAAAAGTTCCGGCTGCCATCAGCACCGACACTTCGACGATGCGCCAGAGAAAGAGTGGCGGCAGCAATGAACTGCGCATGGGTCGCGGCGGACGCTGCATCAGATCGCGCTCACCCGGCTCGAAGGCCAGGGCCAAGGCCAAGGTCACCGCCGTCACCAAATTGACCCACAGAATTTGCACCGGGCTGAGCGGCAAGGCAAATCCCAACACCAGCGCCGCCAGAATCACCAGCGCCTCACCACCGCTGGTCGGCAAGATGAACAGAATAGCCTTGCGCAAATTGTCATACACCGTGCGCCCTTCCCGGACCGCCGCCGCGATCGAGGCAAAAGCGTCATCGATTAGCACCATATCGGCGGCTTCTTTCGCCACCTCGGTGCCCTTGAGCCCCATGGCGATGCCGATGTGCGCGCGCTTGAGGGCCGGGGCATCATTTACACCATCGCCCGTCATGGCGATGGTGCGTCCGTGCGCCTGCATGGCCGTGACGATACGCAATTTGTGCTCGGGGCTGACCCGGGCGTAGACATCGCAATTCATGACCGCCGCTTTCAGGGCCTCATCATCGTCGGCGTCAATGTCCACCCCGGTCAGAACGGTCTCTGCGCGCAGGCCCAATTCGTGGGCAATGGCGCCAGCGGTGATCGCATGATCGCCCGTGATCATCACCACGCGGATGCCGGCCTCGTGGCATTCGGCAATGGCCGCGATGGCATCACTGCGTGGCGGATCGATGGCGCCAATCAGGCCCAGTAATTCCAGATCGCCTTCGACCAGCGAAAATGTCAATTCATTGGGCAGTTCCGCGAATCGACGCCGCGCTAATGCCAACACCCGGCGACCCCGACGGGCAAGATCCTCGATCGCCGTGGTCCAAGCAGCAACGTCAATTCCCACACAACGGGCAAGAATCACTTCCGGCGCCCCTTTGATGGCGGCTTCACCTCCACCGGCATGATCACGGTGCAGAGTGGCCATGAAACGATGTTCGGATTCGAAAGGGATCACATCCGCACGCGGATGCTGCTCTACATCCGCCTTCGGATCGAGGCCTGCTTTCATCGCCAACGTCAGCAAGGCCGCTTCGATCGGATCACCCACCGGCGTCCAATGCTGGTCGTCTTGCTCCAGACGAGCGTCGCTGCAACGCGAACCGCAGCGGGCGAGATCGAGCAGTCCGGGAATATCGCCGGGCTCGATACTGGCATCAGAACGACGAAAGGTGCCGGTGGGAGTATAGCCTTCGCCATCAACCTGAACCGGCGCGGCTGGGTTGGCACCATCCGGCAGCACCACATCCGCCACCATCATTTCATTGCGGGTCAAGGTTCCGGTCTTGTCCGAGCAGATCACATCGACCGCGCCCAAAGTATCGACCGCATGCAGACGGCGGATGATCGCCTTGCGCGCCGCCATGCGCTGGACGCCGATGGCGAGGGTAATGCTCAGAATCGCCGGCAGTCCTTCAGGAATTGCTGCCACCGCCAAGCTGACCGCGATCAAAAACATCTCACCGACCGCATAATCCCGCACCAGCCAGCCCAACAAGAACGCCAACAGCGCCAGCACGACCACGACGATGGAGACGATGCGACCGAAGCGGTCGACTTGGATCAGCAGCGGGGTCTTCAGATTGACGACATTCGCCAGCATCTGTCCGATGCGTCCGAGTTCGGAGGCGGCCCCCGTGGCGACGGCGACGCCAGTGCCCTGGCCGGTGGCGACATAGGTGCCGGAATACGCCATGCTGGCGCGATCACCGAGGGCCGCCTCGGCTGCGGCGGGGTCAGCGCTCTTGCTCACCGGCACCGACTCCCCAGTCAGGCTGGCTTCGGCGTTGCGGAGATTGCGGCAACTGAGCAGGCGCACGTCGGCGGGTACGCGATCACCGGACTGGATGAAAACCACGTCTCCTGGCACCACCTGCTCCGCCGGAATCGTCTGACGACGACCATCACGTTCGACTAGGCAATCGTGAGTCAGCATCTTTTTGATCGCGTCCAGCGATCGCTCGGCCTTGCCCTCTTGAAAGAAACCGATGAGGGCATTGATCACCACCACCGCGGTGATCACCGCGGTGTCGATCCAGTGCCCCATCGCGCCGGTCACGATTGCCGCCGCGAACAGGACGTAATTCACCATGTTATGGAATTGCTGTAACAGGCGCAGCCAAGCCGGGCGGGGGGCGCCTTCCGGCAAAAGATTGGGCCCGTATTGCGCGAGCCGACGTTCCGCCTCAGCAGCAGTCAGCCCAGCCGCCGTCGTGTCGAGCGCCCGCAATGCCTCTGCAACCGGCTGAGCATGCCAAGGCGTGTCGCCCGGCGATTGGGCGCGATGACCTTGGCTTTTCATGCCTCCGTGTACCCCGGCTGTTCAGCAGGGCAATGAAATTCGGATACTTTTGTCTTTTAAGCTTGCTGGCTTTTAGCTTGCGGTCGACTCTCCGCGTCTGCGCCGACCTCTGCGAGCAGACGTTCAAACCTGCGTCCATATTCGACATAATTCGTGTAGCGTACTTCGGCGTCGGATTTTACGGAGGCGTCGTGAAAAACGACCTTCAGATGCGGCTCCATGGAAAAGCCGCCGTCGTAGCCACGGGTCAAGAGGTCGCGCACGATGGCGCGGACATCGCCGGTGCCGTCACCCGCGAAGGTATGCACATGGGTGCGGGTGACGGGATCGAAGATGCCGTCTTTCATGTGGACATAGGCGATGTGATCGCGGACCTGGCGATAAAAATCCCAGGAGGATTGTTTCGGGCGATGACCATCCAGGCCGGGCGGGACGGTCATATCGTCGCTGTGCGTGGGATTGCCGGTGTCGTAAACTAGCTCAAGACCGGGCACCGCTTCCAGCATACGCACGGTGAAATGCCAGCCCATACCGCCGTAATTCATGCAATTTTCGTGCGCGGTGGTAATGCCATTCGCGGTTAAAAGCGCGATTAATTCACGCAAACGGCGAAATCGTTCGTCTTCGAGCTGATCCGTAACGGGTCGCCCGTCTGCATCTTTGCGTACGGCAAAGCTCATGATGCGCACCAGCTTGGTGCCGAGACGCTGCATGCGGGGAATTGCACGCTGCGCTTCTTCCAACGAACTGGTGAAAGGCGCATCCACCTGCTTAGCCCAATTGGCGATAGCAGAGCTGAAACAATTGATGCTAACACCAGAGCCTGCGCACGCGGCCACTGCGGCCTCGAACGCCGCCTCCGCGGATGTCATGCACATTCAGCTCGCCACAAGGGCGTCATTCGATCTGTGACCAGCCCAATTCCCGCGTCGTGCGGATTTGGGTGGCAAGATCAGCGCCCGCTTCATCGGCGAATCCGGTTAAGTACACGGTTAAACCATCAGTGCATACGGTTGTTTTTTTGGCGCGGCAATGCACGCCCTTCCACCAAACCAGAAGGTGTGGTGGAGGGAATTCCTATCGAGACGGTCGAGCCGTTTACTTGATCAAATTGACGCTGATATAGTCATACGACTGTTTCAGCGAGACGAACGGATCACCAGGACAGGTGTCCTGTTCAACGATGAACCATTCGCAACCAGCCTGCTCGGCAGCAGCACAGATACGCTTGAAGTCGAGATTGCCGTTGCCGATTTCGCAGATCTTGCCGCCCTGGCCATCATCATGCACGCCGTAGTCCTTGAGATGGAGCAGGGGCAGCCGGTGATTCAGACGCTGACACCAAGCAACTGGATCGCCGCCGCCGGCTTGCACCCAATAGGTATCAATTTCACCCTGCAAATTGCGCGGATCCGTCTCGTCATAAATCACGTCCAAGATGGTGCGGCCGTCGAATTTCTTGAATTCCGCAGCATGATTATGATAGGTCAACACTTGGCCTGCCGCGCGCATTGCCGCGCCAGCCTGATCCAGGGACTTGGCCAACCCCTTGGCATCTGCGGTAGAATTCAGAGGCAGATGGGGAAACGGATACGCGGTAAATTTCGTGCCCAACTTGCCAAGACGGTCGATGACCTTGTTGATGTCTTCGGTGATCGTCTTGCCATTTTCATGGGTGGCACAGATGACGAGACCTTCACCTTTGACGATGCGCACGATTTCATCTTCAGGGATGGGGCCAACGCCGCTGATTTGCACCGCGGCATAGCCGATCGATTTGACCTTTTTCATCGAGTCAGCAAAACTTGCGGCGTCTTTGCAGAAGTCACGAATGGTGTAACATTGGGCGGCGACTTGGGATTTTTTCATGAGGGTATCTTTCTATGTCCGAGGTCCGAGGTCCGAGGTCCGAAGTCCTAGGTCTCGATGCTGAGTGAGCGTGAATAGTGGTGAAAGAATAAAAATAAACGAGGCAGAGGTTCGGTTATGTGGAAGTGGCCGTGCCAAAGCGAGACCACTTCCACACAGGATACTTCCGAACTTCCGAACCAGAGGCAATGATCGCTTAACGCCCGTACGACTTCGAGAAATCGTCTACTCCGGCGGCGGGGGCGGCGACTTTCTTTTCGAACTTCGAGTTGGCGATGAGCTTCTTCAGTTCGGCCTCGTAGATCTTGCTGTCGATGGGAATGCTCACGCTCTTGTCGAGTTGGCTTGAGAGGATCATCGCGTTACCGAGCTCAACCGAATGAATGCCTTCGATGCCTGGGGCGCGCAGTTCGCCGCCATCCAAGATGACGTTGATGAAATCCTGCAGGATTTCGACGTGCTGGCCACCGCTGCCATTGATCGGAATTTCAACGTTCCAGGTTTCTGGGCGGCTGAAATTCTCGGTCGTGGTGCGACTGAACTCGCTCATCGGCACCACGTTACGGGTCCAGGTGAACTTGCCGTGTTCGAGGACGACGCGACCCCGTTCGGTGGCGACTTCCAGGCGGTTGGTGCCAGGAGCTTCGCCGGTGGTGGTGATGAACACGCCGGTGGCTCCGTTCGGATATTCGAGGTAGGCGGTGACCGCATCTTCGGTTTCGATGTTGTGCCACTTCCCGAATTGGCAGTGCGCGCGAACCTTGTTCGGCATACCGAATATCCACTGCATCAGATCCAGGTTATGCGGGCACTGATTAGCGAGCACGCCGCCGCCCTCGCCCTTCCAGGTCGCACGCCAGCCGCCCGAGGAATAATACGATTCAGGGCGGAACCAGTCGGTAATAATCCAGTTCACGCGACGCACTTCGCCCAGCTCACCGCTGCGGATCAACTCACGCAGCTTGATGTACTTGGGATCGCTGCGTTGATTGAACATACAGGCGAAGAGCTGCTCTTTGCGCGGGCGCTTTTCATACGCGGCGATCAGGCGTTCGCAGTCGCCCTTATGCACCGACATCGGCTTTTCAACCATCACATGCAGACCCTGTTCCAAGGCGTCAATGCCGATGGTGGTGTGGTCGTAGTGCGGCGTCGCGACCAGCAGCGCATCGATCTCGCCACTGCGAATCAGGGCCTTGGAATCGGTGAAATGCTTGTAATCGGGATAGGCTTTGAGCTTTTCCGGATTGCTGTCGCAGATGGCGGTGACCAGCATGCGCGTCTGTTTTCCATCACGGATATGGTGCAGATGGCCGTTGCCCATGTTGCCGATACCGACGATGCCGAGGCGGACCTGTTTGGTCATGAGAGTCATTTCCTGAGGGAAGCAGGGGTGAAAACCGGGTGGGTATAGCCACGGACCGGCAACGCGATGTCGTTGCCGCCGAGGGCGGAAGAATGATAGACGCCGAGGACGACCTGCACCGAGGTCGCTCCATCAGCGATCGAGAAGCGTGGAGCACGACCAGCAATAATCGCGGACAGGGCATCCGCGATCTGCAAGCCGTGGAAATCGCCGTATTCGGCTTTACCGCCGTTGTCATCGACGGGTAGGATGGCGTCGCGCAGACGGTCATAGCCGTTGATATCCGCACGGAGGACCGCACTGGGATGATCCAAGGCCGTTAGCGCATAAGCACCTTTGCCCAGGCTAAAGCTGCCGCGTTCACAGCGCACCGTGATATCGGTAACCCAGTCGGAGATGCCATCATTAGCAGCGTTAAAAGTACCGCGATGGCCACCGCGATACTGCACCGAAAATGCGGCGTGATCTTCACATTCAATGCTGTTCAGACGCCGACGTTCGACGGTGCCGGCAACCGCAAAAGGTTCGCCGCATAGCCAATTCACCGCGTCGATGGTGTGGATAGCCTGATTGATTAATAAGGCCCCGCCCTCACCAGCCCAGGTCCCACGCCATGCGCCGGCGGCATAATAACTGTCCGCGCGGGTGCAGCGGAAATCCATACTGGCAGCTTCGATGCGCCCAAAATCACCGGCGTCGAGCAGCACTTTCAGGCGGGCGATCAATGGATTAAAGCGATGTTGAAAAATACCGACCATGACCAGGCCGTTTGCCTCACCGCGCGCCGCCGTGGCTACCATCTGTTCGACCTGCTCGGGATTGACGCCAAGCGGTTTTTCACAAATCACATGTTTACCTGCCGCCACTGCTGCCGCGAGCGGTTCCGCATGGTCGGCGTGCGGTGTACAAATGCACACCACGTCGACGCTAGGGTCGGCCAAAGCGTGGCGGTAGTCGGCAGCAAACTGGGCGGCCTGCGGAATGCGCTCCCGCGCCTTGCCGACATCGGTGTCGCAGGCCCACGCGACCGTGGCACGCCCATCCAGGAACAGGGCTTTGGCGTGGGTCGGAGCAATCACCCCGCACCCGATCAGAGCGGCCTTCAACATGGATGGTAAGGGTAACTGGCTCAGCCGCCCGCGCTAGACCTAGACGAGCACAAATATGCTGTATTCGATCATCGCGAGTCGCCCTTCGATTGGGTTCTGCGTCAGAACAATTCTAACCATATGATGTAAACTACTACAAGGTAATGCTTTATGATAGAGATAAGGCAGGGCGTGACTAGTGAATAGGAATATCCTCGCGCCTAGAACGAGATCGGATGTGCCCAATCCGAACGCCATCCCATCAGGGCCTTCCCCTAGCCTTCTTTATCGGGGCCGGAGAGCGCATCTCTGGGCCAGGTCAGCAGTCCAGCCCAGACGGCCTCACGCAGGTCCGCCAGCGTATCACAATCCGCCAACAGCGGTCCGCGGGCAGAGGCTACCCCATTCGCAACCAGACGGCTTTCGGTTTCCCCCAGCAGGTGCGGCGTCGACCACGGCAGATCGGCGCCAGTAACCAGCGGAATGACCTGCGGGTCCGCGACGGCGATGCCCCAGTACCCACCATCACGTGCCGGCCCAAAGGCCACCGGGGCTTGCGCCACACCTGCAATAAGTTCACGTACATGCTGCGGCCGCAGGGCCGGACAATCGGTGCCGATCGCGATTGCTCGCGGCGCATGCGCCAAACCCCATTGCAATGCCGCCGCAATTTTCATCCCCAGATCACCGTCGGGCTGTCTCTGGCGGGGCAGGTGGGCCAACCCCGTCTGCGCCCAGCCCGCGTCGTCGCCGCTGCTGCACAGCAACACCGGGCCATTCCAAGCAGCCTGGGTGACGGCGAGACGGGCGAGTAATTGTCGGGTGACGTTCAACGCCCCCGCCGGGCCAATATCTGCCGCCAAGCGTGACTTCCCACGCCCCATTTCCGGAGCGCGCGCAATGATAACCAGAGCGGCGTCACTCATGAGCGTGCATTATCCAGGTCCATAAAGTGATAGCGTGGCGGGGTGAAATCCATGCTGCGTGCGCATCACGCAGCGGGTACCGCCACGGGGGCCAGACTGCCGGTGCAACTGGATCCGCACCCGGCCGTACATGCGAGGCAATGCGAGGCCATCGCGATGGTTTCGCCGGTACTTTTCTCCGGTTCGATATCCCACAGATAGCGACCTTCCCGGCCGCCCATGGGTAGATCCAGCGCCAGATTGAAATCACAATCATAAACCTTGCCTTGGTGATCGACGCTGATGGTCGACCGGCACATCAGCCCAGGGAGGGTTTCCGGATTATACGCTGCTTGCAGTTTTTCCTCATAGGCCGCCAATTCGCCGCGCCGCTGCAGATACGTACGAAAGCGGGTGATCGGCACATTGGCCAGACACCACAGTCCGGTGAAGCGGATGCCCCAATCGTCAAACAGGCGGCGGCGATAATCCCCCTCCAGTGCCTCCTGCGCCGGCGGCAAAGCTGAACCGCCAGGATTATAGACCAGATGCAACGGCAACGCGTCATCGACGCCATAGCCGACCGCATTCAATTGCCGCAGTCCCTGGATCGAGCGATCGTAGGTCCCCTTCCCGCGCTGCTTATCGACATTTTCAGCGAGGTAACAGGGCATGCTTGCCACGACGTGGACCTGGTGTGCCACCAGGAATTCGGCGAGATCCTCTTGCCCGGGCTCCTGTAATACGGCTAGGTTGCAGCGGTCGATCACGGTTGCCCCCATGTCGCGGGCCGCCACCACCAATTCGCGAAAGCCCGGAATCAATTCCGGGGCACCCCCGGTGAGATCGACGATGCCTGGGCGGTGCGCATGCATCCAGGCAATGACGCGATCGCGAACCGCTGGCGTCATCATTTCCCCGCGCTTGGGGCCCGCTTCAACATGGCAATGCGTACACGCCAAATTGCAGTAGCGTCCCAGATTCAGCTGCAGGGTGGCCATATCACCGCGGCGCACCGCCTGCTCCCAGGGAAGATGAAGTGGCACAGGTGAGGTCGTCATAGCAGGGGCTCCCAAGGGCAAAGATACTGCGGCTCTGTGGATGATATCCACCGCGGGATGGCTGAGGTTCCGCAGCGGATGATCAGCACCGGCCTCAACGTCGGTTCCACGGCCGCGCCCAGCGCACCCGCTGATACTGCAAAAAAGTACGCACGACGCCCTGCTGAACCCAGGCCCGACAAGAAATAAGGACAGGACAGGCCAATACCGCAAACCCATCCCAGCGCTGCAGACGACGCGCCATATCGCTGGTATCGTAGGGACCAACGGCGCGAAACCTACCACGGCGAAGCATGGCTGGGCGCCGGAAAAACGGCGCTTGATCCATATAAGCCCCGCGCGTCCACCGGGCGCGAACAGCAGCGCAACCTTCAAGCCAACGATAGAAAAATGAACGTTGGGCATGACGCTGGCGCAAACACCCCGCGACTGCGCCCTGGTCGACCGCCGCGCGTATCGCTGCACAGAATCGAGGGTGTGGACGCGCATCCACCGGCAGGAGGAGGACAATATCCCCCGTTGCCATTGCGCAGGCGTCATTCAGGCGCTGATGCCGGGCACCACCCTGGACCAGTTTCACACCGGGCGCAGAAAGAGCGGCTGCATCAATATTCGCCAGGCCATCCGGCGGTGCGTACGCGGCAATAATGATTTCGTCCCACCCGCGGAGGGTGGCGAGATACGCAAGCAGACCTGCCAACAAAGCAGCATCATTGCGTACGGGAATGACGATGCTGATCCGGGGCATCTCTCCTGACCAGTCAGGCCGTAACGCAGGCTCCCTCAATCGCCACCTCCGCGCCCCAGCCACGCCAACGCCGCCCAGATGCCCAAGCCCAGCAGCGGCACAGCCAGAACAGCCCCGACCAGCCACGCGGTTTTCCCCGGCGAACGGCGCAATTTTAGGTAGCGCTCTGCCCATGCCAACTGCCGCGATGAAGCATGCGCGCGTTTCCACGCGCTGGCAACCTGCACCACCGCTTCGCTCGCGGTCGGATACACATGAATGGTGTCCAGCAATTTTCCTAAACCCAGACCATGGCGCATGGCCAACACGAATTCAGGCAGGATTTCTGCGGCCTGGGCGCCGACCACGGTCACGCCGAGAATGGTATCGCGGCCCGGTTCGGTGAGCACCTTGACCGTGCCATAGGCAGTCCCATCGGCGATGGCGCGGTCATTATCCGCCAGGTCGATGCGGGTGATTTCAAAAGGCGTTTCGGACTCTTTTGCTTCCGCCTCGCTGAGCCCAACCCGTCCCACAGCCGGGTCGGTAAACGTGATCCAGGGTACGATAGCATCATCAAAGCGCTGTTTAGAAAATGGCGCCAGCACCGCATTGGCAGCCGCCCGCCAACCCTGGGCCCCGGCAATATGGGTAAAGCGGAACGCGGACGAGACATCGCCACAGGCGTAGATATTGGGAAAATTCGTGCGCTGCAGATCGTCGACTACAATGGAATCTTTGTCTTTATGGAGCTCCACCCCAATTTCCTGCAAGCCCAGGCCGCTCGTGTTCGGCTGGCGACCGACGGCAAACAGCACAGCATCGCAGACATGACGTTGCTCCTGCCCATCTTTTTCACTGATGACCACGCGATCATTTTCCGCGCGCTCGCCGCGAATGACGCGACGATTTGTTTCGACGGTGATGCCTTCATCACGAAACCGCGCGGTCACCAGAGCTGCCATATCGGCGTCCTCTTTATCGAGCAGATGGTCGGCGCCGTGGATGATGGTGACGTGGCTGCCAAAACGCGCAAAGCATTGGGCCAATTCACAGCCAACCGGGCCGCCACCGACGATCACCATGCGAGGCGGCAACGTGCGCAGGGACCAGATCGTATCGCTGGTCAATGCCTCTAAACTCTCGATGCCCGGGATTGACGGCACTTGGGGTCGAGACCCCGTGGCGATAATGATGGAACGGGTGGTCAGAACTTCGCCGTTTACCTCGATCCGGTACGGATCACGAATTCGCGCGGTTCCACTCACACAGGCCACACCCATGGCCCGGTAGCGCTCACGGGAATCATGCGGCGCCACCGTGGCGATCACCTGCTGCACCCGCTCCATGACTGCAGCGAAATCGACCGTACCGGCTGACAGCCCCAAACCCCATTCCTGCGCCAGCCCCACATCGGTCCGCAATTGGGCGGCACGAATTAATGCTTTTGACGGGACACAACCGGTATTCAGACAATCCCCGCCCATGTGCGCCTTTTCCACCAAGGCCACTTTCCCGCGCAGGGTCGCCGCGACATTTGCCGCGGTCAGTCCACCCGACCCAGCACCAATAACCACCACGTCGTAGGAAAATAATTTCGGACGCGAAAACCGCCCGCTGGTGCGATGGAATTTCCACCAGCCGATGCAGATCTTAGCCACCCACGGGACCAGCGCCAAGGCCAGGAAAGATCCGATCACCGTGAAGGAAAGAATTTCCCCAGGCGATTCGATGTGTGCAAGCTGGGTCCCTGCATTGACGTAAACAAACGTCCCCGGCAACATCCCGACGAAACTGACCACCGCGAAGGTCAGCACCCGCATGCTGGTCAGCCCCATCACCGTATTGATGACAAAGAACGGGATCACCGGAATCAAACGCAGGGTGAACAGATAGAATGCCCCGTCACGGGCCACTCCGCGATTGATGGTACGAATGCGCTGGCGAAAGCGGGATCGAATCGCATCACGCAGGATGTACCGCGTTACCAGAAAAGCACCGGTAGCACCGGTGGTGCTCGAAAAAATGACGATCAGGCTTCCCAGCCAAATCCCAAAAATTGCCCCTGCCGCCAAGGAGAGGACCGCGGCGCCGGGCAAGGACAGCGCGGTGACCACCACGTACAGTCCGGCGAATCCCGCAACGGCGAGGGCGGCATGATCCGCGTACCAGGACTGAAATGAGCCCTGACTCTTTTTCAGGGCCTCGAATGACAGATGCGATGGGCCATCCAGCACAAAAAAAGCGATCACGGCAGCGATAACCAGGATTCCACCCCCGATTTTCAAGACAGTCCTCAGCATGGGAATGATCCTTGGAATCGTGCGTGCAGGTGCATTAGACTTTTTTCTGTTCTTTAAATGGAGACAGCACCAGCCACCACCAGCGGGCTCCCGAGGCGGGTGTGACCGCAGGCAAACCAATATCCATCCCCAGATGCCCGGCGAGCGGCTGCGCGCGGTAGGTTCTGAAAACCCGATCCCACCACGGCAGATTGAAGCCGTAATTGCTGTTGGTCTCATCGCGTATCTGGGAGTGGTGCACGCGGTGCATATCCGGAGTCACCACCACCCAGCGCAGCCAGCGATCCAGACCCACCGGCATGCGCACATTGCTGTGATTAAATATCGTGGTCGCGTTCAGCATGACCTCAAACACCACCACTGCCGCGACCGGCGCCCCCAGCAGCATGACCACCCCGACTTTAATCAACAGAGACCCGATTATTTCAACCGGATGAAAGCGCAGCCCGGTGGTCGCATCAATCATCGGATCCCCATGATGGACCCGATGTAGGCGCCACAGCAATGGTATTTTGTGAGTCAAAATGTGCTGGGCATAGATCGCAACATCCAGGACTACAAAGGATACCACCAACGCAACCCACACCGGCACCTGGACGAGGTGAAAGAGTCCCCAACCCCGCTCCGCCGCCGTCAGCGCACCAACGACTGCAATCCCCGGCACTACCACGCGTGCGGCGATGGTACTCAACGCACTCAAACCCAGATTTGCCCAGCCGCGCCGCCAACGCAGCGCATGCGGCACACGCTTGGGCGCCATCCACTCCCACGCCAGCATGGCCACCAGAATGGTGGCAAAGACACTGATGCGAATAACCGGTTCGTGAGCGGCCCAATCCATGGCGCTATACCTGACATATGCCCGCACCGAAGCAACAGAGCAGAACGCCAACCTTGAGAAATGGCCTCCCCTTTGGTGATGCGCAGTGGCTAGCCCACCACACATCCGCGCTGACCGCACCCGCGTTTCGCAAACCCGGAACCGACATCGGGATGAACCCTGATTGCCCAAAAATCGGCGCCAGTCCAGACCAAACCAAAAATCCTTACCGTCAGCAGCCCTGTGTATTCTCACATCTGCCTTTTTTCGGGGCAGATAATGAGCCTCCCTATTTCTTAGCTCCGATCCGCGGGTCGGAATCATCCAAATGTCCGTCCTCCCGCCTTGCGATAATCGGACGCCGTCATGCCGGCGGCGTCTCTGAAGGCTTTGCTGAAATAACTTAACGAGGTAATGCCGATGGCGTGGGCGATTTGGGTGACCGACATCGTGCTCTCCAATAATAAGACCTGGGCCTGTTCGATGCGCAGGGCGAGCAGGCGGTCCATGATTGAAATGCCGGTGGCGGCTTTGAAGACGCGGGCGAGGTGGGGCTCGGAGAGATTGACCGCGGCAGCGACATCGGCGCGGCGCAGGCCGTGCGGGAGATTGCGGGTCAGAATTGCTTCGCCCTGGGCGACGAGATGCGCTTGGCTTTCGGCGTTCAGCGGGCTGGGCACGTGACCGGGGCGCGGAGCACGGGCGGAGCGGGCCAGACCGACCAGAATGCGGGTGACCAGGGCGGCGACCAGCATGCGCGAATCAGCGCCGCCGGGGCGACGCACTTCGGCTTCGGCGGTCACATCCACATCCATGTGACGGATGTACCAGGGATCCTTCAAGCGAAGAAGGGCGGTATAGGGTTGGGCATTGATCATGACGGATGCTCCTGGCCGGGGAAAAACATACCCACGCTTATGTCGGTAGAGCCCAAAATGCGCCTGCAGTCCGGTGGAAATATCACCGTGACGGATGAAGAGAAGACGATTGCACAACGCGCAGCGCTGGGTGATGTACAACCTCCTCGGAGCCTTCGATGCTGCGTCACCTCGTCCTCACCCTGCTCGCCGCTGCCCCACTGTGCGCCGCACAAGTCCAGGTAACTCTCACGGACGGGCATATCATCGAAGGTGAGCTGCTCAAAGAGGATGACATCTCGATTACCGTGCAGCAGCGCATGGCTGGCCGTGGCGGTGGAATGAAGGCCACCATGACCTATCTGCGCACCCGGATCGACAAGATCGAACCCGTGGTTGACGCGGCGACGCGCTACGCCGACCTGGCCGCCGAGACCGCTGACACCGCCACTGCCCAAGTGGGTCTCGCAGAATGGTGCCGCGACCATGATCTGCACGACCAAGCGGTAGATCGCGCCAAACACGTCCTGGTGCTCGATTCCACTCATGCCAAGGCCAAGGATCTCTTGAATGGGCTGGGGCTCTTCGAACTCGATGGCGCCTGGCTGAGCGAGGCCGACTACTGTGCGAAGACCGGAACAGTCCGCTACAAAGACCGCTTCCTGACCCCGGCAGAACGTGAGATCGCTCGGGCCAAAGATGCCGCCGAGACCGGTGCCAAGGCCGCCAAAAACGCAGCCGACCAGGCAGGGAATCGCAGTGAACGCCTAGCCGACGATATCAGCAGTGTCGACAAGCAGATTACCGCACTCGAAGACAGCAAAGCCAACGTCGAAAAAGATGTGACGTCGGCTGCCGCGACCCAGGATCGCTATGCGGCGTTTGAAGGTGATTACAAGGCGGCACAGAATAAAGCCGACAACGAAAAGCAAAAGAACGGCAAGGTCAGCCAAGGCACGCAGAACGAAGTCGATAAGGCCCAGGCGCGTTACGACAAAGAACGGGCCAACAGCCGCGAGGCCAACCGCACCAAGGAATCCGCGACCGCTCGACTGACCTCCCTCGACAAACAGATCGCGACCTTGCGCGAGAAGCGTCAAAAACTGAGCGAGGACAAGACGGCGAACGACAAGGCTGCTGCTGACAAGCAAATTGCTTCTGATAAGGCAGACGCGGAAGCGAAAGCAGCGGCAGACGCTAAACCGGCGACCGTCCCCACTCCGTAACCAGCCAGCGAGTTGTTTATAAACAGCCTGCTGCTCCGGGACTTACCTGTGGCGACCTACAATCGCAATTTTTCCTGGAAAATGGAGCTATCTTGGACAAGCATCCGGGCGAGGAACTCGTTCCTTCTCTCGAACCTGGTCATGTCCGTATAATTGTAAGGCATCTTATCCCGAATATTTACGTGCAATTGATGCAGATCCTTGATTCGATCTGTTTGTTTATCGATTTTTCCGCTACCGTGGTTTCTGTAGGTGGCGAATTGGTGTACGGTCAGGTGTCCGCCGCCAGCGAAGACTACAACCAGCGGGGGCGGACAGATGTCCGTATACCAATACAGGATCAACGTCCGGATGGCGGACAGGTGTCCTCATTTCACAAGCTCCAAGACCACCCAGGCTCAGGTCTTCTCACCGTGCGGCGCGGGCAAGCCCGCTGGGGTGTCAATAATCATCGTCACCGGCCCATCATTGCACAAATCTACCGCCATATCGGCGCCGAAACGCCCGGTCCTGACGCTGAGCCCACTCAGCTGCGCCAACTCGCTGACAAAATGGCGGTAGAGGGGTTCGGCCACGGCGGGGAGAGCGGCGGCAGTAAAGCTAGGGCGGTTTCCGTGCTGGGTGTCCGCCAAGAGGGTGAATTGGCTGACCACGATCAGCCCGCCCTGGCAGTCGACCACCGAACGATTCATCCGCCCGTGCTCGTCGGCGAAGATGCGCAGACGACTGATCTTGCCCGCCAACCACGTGCTGGCGGCGCGGTCATCGATGGGGCCAACTCCGAGCAGAATGAGCAGACCGGCGTCGATCGCGGCAATGGTCTCGCCATCGACCGCGACGGCAGCCCGGGAGACACGTTGGATCACGGCGCGCATGGGTCGACCTTGTGGGGGCCTCGGCATCAGGGCAAGTCCGGGCACGCTACGAGCCCGGCACTGAAGCCCACCGCTGACCCCAAAACCTCGTGGTCCTGGTCTGATATTTCATGCCGTAAACGTGACCGCGCCAGCCATCTGCTGCGTTGCGGAACGCTTGTGGTAGCCCTGCTACCACAAGCGTTCCGCACCTTGCATCTGGCCGACAGGGCCTGCGCTTATGACACGAAATATCAGACCAGGACCACGAGGAGTCTGGCGGAGAGAGCGAGACTACGGCTGGCTTAGTCTCGCCACGCAGATCCACGGCGCCAGCCTTGCTTGGTCTCTCCGACAGACGCCTAGAAAGCGGCGAAACTGCCGAAAACAAAAAAACCTCCGCAGAACGGAGGGTTTTTATCTGGTGGAGATAAGGGGATTCGAACCCCTGACCTTCTGAATGCCATTCAGACGCTCTACCAACTGAGCTATATCCCCTCAAACCTGTGATGACGCGCACAGTGCCTTGCGGCGTATACGAGGGCGGCAACGTATGGGGGTGGCCCAGGTCGGCAAGCCCCATTTCTTTGAGTGTAGGCGAATGCCCGGCGAACGGTCCACTGCTGGGGAAAGATAGGTCGGCGGCTTGTATGCGGGCGCTCACCCCGGTAGACTCACTGGTAACGTTATGCGACCCGTTCAGCAACTCCCAGATCAGCGCCCAGTTCACCAGCTCTATGCGCCCTCCGCTCCGCAGCGTCCTGCCGCCTCCGCGGATCAGTCGCGTTGGTATGGCCTGGCCCGGCGCCTCGTGCCCGCCCTGGCGCTGGTCAGTGGCCTGATCAGCGCGATCGATGCCGCCGATACCGGCCCGGTCGAACCGTGGAGTGAGTCGTTTCGCATGGTCCTGCAGGATCGTGAGCGCACCTTTATCACCCAAGGCCGCAGCACGTATCTGGTCATGGAGGCGAGCGACCTCACATCGCCCGCGTTCCTGCATGGCAAAGAGGTCATGTTCCTAGGCAAATTCGAACATACCGACGGACAGCGCGCCTATCTCTTTGGGCTTGATCGTTTTAGTGCGGTCGGCGACCTGACCCTGTGGTCCACCCGCCTCGAAGGCGACAACCTCTATCTGTTTGGTGACGTCCGCGTCGATGGCGACACGGTCGAATTGGTGGTCCGCGATATCGTGCCGGCGCGTTCCGATGCTGAGATCGTCGTCAAGCGCTTGTCCGAAGTCGCCGCCGACAATTTCGCCGGTCGTCTGGCTGTGGCCCAATGGGCAGAGAAGCAGGCTGAAACGCAGGGCAATTTCGATTGGTGGCAGCTGGCCGCAGCAGCCATCGTCGCCGATACCGCGACTGCCGCCGCCGACGCAGCCAACACCAAGCAAGACGCCGAATTGCTTAGCCAGGCCTTTGCCTGGGCGATCGACACCATCAAGGACCACGGGCTCGCCGCACGCATCGCTAGCCAACCGTGGTTCGCCGAGCAAGCGCAGGCCAAGGCCGCGGCCAAGCGCCTGACCGCCCTGGGCTTTGACCGCTACCAGGATGTGTGGCGGCCCCGCACCGAATCCCTGACCCTACAGTTCGAAGATCGTTTTACCGCCATCCCTTGGCGTGACGCCGAAGCATTCTATGGCCTCGGACGCTGGGTCGACCGCCACGCAGAGGACCTGCCGCGGGCACGTGATCTCAGCTTCCGTGCCTACCAGGCCGGCTATCGCGCGGATGCGAACCATCCCGGCATCCGCCGTGAATTGGGCCTGACCGGAGATGCCGATCGCAATGGCGGGCGCACCGCAAGCGGCGACACTCCGACGGGGCCCTTTCAGGATGAGCAGACCGGCATCGTCGTCGGCGGACCCGAAGGCTGGCAGCGTAGCCGCCGTCTCGACGATCAGGCTCGCTGGGTCGATCTCGCCAATGACACTTCGTATCTGTCGCTGACCATTCTCGGCCAAGATCGCGCCAGCGGTGATTTCGAAAATACCTGGCAAGCTGCCGTTCTGCCCTGGCGCGTGCGCTCTAGCTTCGCCGAAGATGGCGTCGAACCCGTGGTCGCCGCCGTCGGCCAAGCCCGCCGCCTGCGCTTCCACTTCCAGGAAGGCAACGACCTGCGCGGCGGCGACTTGGTCCTGGTCCAGCAAGCCGATGTCGGCCTGGGTTTGGTGATCGTCGCTAGCTACCTGGAACAGGATCGTGATCGGGCCCAAGCCGCTTTGCTGGAGATGCTGGCTAAGATCAGTATTCCTGGCGGCGACAGCCAAGCGGCGCCCGCTGAGAATCCCTGAAAACCACATCGTAGAGCGGTGCTGCTGAGCCGGGCTGCTGAGCTGACCCGCCGCATCATCAGCCCCCGGCATTGCGCGGCGATGCTCAGCCCGCATAACCCAGCACCACCGACCGGGGTGGCGGAATTGGCAGACGCGGGGGACTTAAAATCCCCTTCCCGTAAGGGATTACGGGTTCGAGTCCCGTCCCCGGTATATTTTTTTCGGAGTTCCCCATGTTGCTCGGCTGCTGTACCGCTGCTATCGCCCAGGCCAAAATCATCGCTCCGTCTGGACTCGACTACATCGAAGAAAACGTCCAGTCCTTCCTCGCCCCTGAGGGCAGCGACACCGATTTTGCTAAGCGCGTGCAGCAGAGCACTCTGGCCGCGCGCGGTATCCACGCCGCCTGCTGCTTCCTGCCGGGCGACCTCAAATGCGTCGGACCCAGCGTCGATGACGCACGCCTGGACGCCTACGCAACGACCGCCTTTGCCCGCGCCCAACGCGTCGGCATGGAGACCATCGTCTTCGGCAGCGGCGGCGCTCGTGGCATTCCAGACGGTTTCAGTCGCGCCACCGCCGAAGAACAATTCGTCGCCGTCCTGCGCCGCTTTGCGCCCATCGCCGCCCGTTATGGCGTGACCCTGGTCGTCGAACCGCTCAATCGCGGCGAATGCAACTTTATCAATACCATCGATGACGGCGCCGAAATCGTCAATAAGGTCGACCATCCGCACGTCCGCCTGCTCGCCGATCTCTTTCACATGATGCGCAACGATGAAGGCCCCGACAGCCTGACCACGCACGGCGCCCTCTTCGCGCACACCCATATCGCCGAAAAAGAAACCCGCAGTGCCCCCGGTATCAAAGGCGACGATTTCCGTCCCTTCCTGCGCGCCCTGCGTAAGGGTGGTTACAACCACCGCATGTCATTGGAATGCGGTTTCGGCGACTTCGGTCAGGAATTGGCGCCGTCATTAACCTATCTCCGCGCTCAATTGGCCGAAGCCGGGTACTGAAAAATAGCAAAGGCGGAGCCAGCCTGGGCCCGCTTTCCCGACCATGCCGTGGCAGGTCAAAATGACCCACGTCGTGCGCCGTCGCGGCCCCGTCTTCATGGCTTCGATGTAAGTCCTGTTATAGCAAAAACATGTGATGTGGCCGCCGAGCTGATAGTTGGCATAGCGGGTGCTATAGACCCATCATGCCCGGCCGAACCATCCTAGTTGCTGATGACGATGCGCTGTTGCGCGAGTCGCTCTGCGACCTGCTAACCGATCTCGGCTGTGAGCCGCGGCCGGCGGCGGATGGCGGCGGGGCGATTCGCCTGCTGACCAGCGGATCCTGTGATCTGGTCTTGAGCGACATCGACATGCCCGACATGTCGGGGTTCGCCCTGCTGGGTTGGATCCGTGAGCATGGCAAAGAACCCGCAGTGCTGATGAGCGCGCGGGCCAATGCCCACCTCAGCGAAGAGGCGGCCCGCTCGGGTGCGTTGACGTTGTGGGCCAAGCCGGTCGGCACCGCCACGGTGTCGCAATTCATCTCCACTTTTTTTTCAACAACTACTCTTTCGTAAGGAATCTCATCATGGGCAAAATCATCGGCATCGATCTCGGTACCACCAACAGCTGCGTCTCGGTCATGGAAGGCGGCGAAGCCGTCGTCATCGCCAATCAAGAAGGCGGCCGCACCACTCCGTCAGTCGTCGGCTTTCTTGAAAATGGCGATCGCCTAATCGGCCAGATGGCGCGCAACCAGGCCATAACCAATCCCGAAAACACGGTTTATTCAATCAAGCGTTTTGTCGGTCGTCGCCACAACGAAGTCAGCGACGAAGAGCGCCTGGTCCCTTACAATGTCGTCGGCGCGGCCGACGAATTGGTCAAAGTAGACATTCGCGGTAAGAAATTCACCCCGCCGGAAATCTCGGCAATGATCCTGCAGTACCTGAAAAAGGCCGCTGAAGATCACCTCGGCGAAGAAGTCACCGAAGCGGTCATCACCGTGCCGGCGTATTTCAACGACGCCCAGCGCCAGGCGACCAAGGACGCGGGTAAGATCGCGGGCTTAAATGTCCGTCGCATTATTAACGAGCCCACCGCGGCGGCCTTGGCCTATCACATGGACAAGGGCAAGAGCGGGAAGATCGCCATTTACGATCTCGGCGGCGGCACTTTCGATATTTCGATTCTCGAAGTCGGTGACGGCGTGGTCGAAGTGCTTGCCACCAATGGCGACACCCATCTCGGCGGCGACGATTTCGATAACGCCATCATCACCTGGCTCGCGGAAACGTTCCGCAAGGAATCCGGTGTTGATCTCAAGGGCGATAAGATGGCCCTGCAACGCCTCAAAGAAGCCGCAGAAAAGGCCAAAAAGGAACTGTCGCAGGTCACCAGCGCGCAGATCTCGCTGCCCTTTATCACCATGGTCAACGGCCAGCCCAAGCATCTGAATGCCAGCCTGTCGCGGGCGCAGTTCGAAGAACTGGTGCGCAATTTGGTCGAGCGTACCCGTGAGCCCTGCAAGAAAGCCTTGGCCGACGCCAAGCTGTCGCCGGCCGATGTCACCGACGTGATTCTGGTTGGTGGTTCCACCCGCATGCCCTGCGCACAAAAGGTGGCCGAAGAAATCTTTGGCAAAAAAGCCAAGATGAACGTCAATCCGGACGAAGTCGTCGCCGTTGGCGCCGCGATCCAGGGCGGCGTTTTGACCGGCGAAGTCAAGGACATCCTGCTGCTCGATGTCACCCCGCTGTCGCTGGGTATCGAAACCGAAGGCCGGATCATGACCGTGCTGATCGAACGCAACACCACCATCCCGACCTCGAAGTCGCAGGTGTTCTCGACTGCCGCCGATAATCAGCCAGCGGTCGACATTAAGGTCTTCCAGGGCGAACGCCGCATGGCCGCGGATAATCGTCTGCTCGGCGAATTCACCCTCGATGGCATCCCTAAGGCCCAGCGCGGTATGCCGCAGATCGAAGTGACCTTCAACATCGATGCCAACGGCATTCTCGAAGTGAAGGCCAAGGACAAGACCACCGGCAAGGAACAAAAAGTTTCGATCCAGGGTTCGTCGGGCCTGTCCAAGGAAGAAGTCGAACGCATGGTCGAAGAAGCCAAGGCCAACGCCGAAGGCGACCGCAAAAAAGAGGAATTGGTCAAGGCCCGCAACGAGGCTGAGCACAAAGCCTATCAACTGCGGCGCATGCTCGACGAGCACAAGGACAAGCTCGAAGGCGATGAAGCCACGACCATCACCGCAGCGGTGGAAAAAGTCGAAGGCTTGAAGACCAGTGAAGACCTCGGTGAAATCCAGACTGCCGTCACCGCGATGGAAGCCGTCTCCGCTGGCTTCGCCAAGCGCGTCCACGAAGCCGCCGCCCAAGGCGCCGGCGCTGCCCCCGAGGCCCATGCTCAGGCCGCAGCCGGTGCTGGAAATGGTAGCAATGGCGGCAGCGCCAAGCAGGGCGACGACATCAAGGATGCGGAATTCACGGTGAAGGACGATAAGTAAGGAAAAGTCGCGCGCTCCGGTCCGAGGTCCGAGGTCCGAGGTCGTGCGACGCCCTTCCCTTCTTTTGTCAACAGCACCGCTATCTTCACGCCCGACCATCTGCCTCAAGACTTCCGGACTCTCTCAATAACCTCCAGTCACTGGACACTCCCAAGGAACCCTATGCCCAAGACCGCCATCAAGCCCATCGGCTCGCACATCATCCTCAAGCGCGCCACCCCCGACGAGAAATCGCGCGGCGGCATCATCATTCCCGAAAAGGGCAAAGAAAAGCCCAAGCAGGGCAAGGTCATTGCCATCGGTAATGGCAAGGTGATGGAAGACGGCAAGCGTCAGGCCATGCAGCTGAAGGCTGGCGACGATGTGTTGTTCAATTCCTACGCCGGCACCGAAGTGAAAATCGAAGGCGAAGAATATCTGGTGATGGAAGAGTCCGAAGTACTCGCGGTCATCAAGTAATACTTGCCATCAGCAGGTAGCTCCGGTGACGGAGGCATCCCCAGTGGTGCCTCCGTCATTTTTTTGCACGCCCTGTCAGATCACGTGGCCTGGGGCCGCGCCCGCTCAGAATACAGCGCTAATAATTTATACAGAAAAACCAGTCGTCCCCGCGTCGGAACTTCTTCAAACCCGATCCACAATTGTTGCCCGGTCGGCACCAAGGGCACGATCACGATCAAGGCATCAATCGACCACAGGCGTATTCCTAAGCCAGTGATCAGCCAGGCGACGATTTGCCCAGCCAGCGCCATCCCTAACAAAAAACCGTCACGGCGCAGAAGATGGCGCGACAACACCGCTGCCCGTGCTGCCACATCCGCGGTGACGACTTGTAGACGACGCAGGGCGCGGTCTTGCTCCCACAGACTCAGGATCAGGCACGAGCAGATGAAGCTGACGCCGAGCCCTAAGCCGATCTGGCGCCGCCAGGGCACCAGCTCGACCGCGGGCAGCAGCGTTTGCGCTGCAACCAGCCCCAACGATGAAAACAAGCCCACCGCCACCAGCACCAGATGCCGACGTTGCAGATGACGATCAAGACCCGTCTCGGCCAGATAGGCCTGAATCTCAGCTCGGTATTGGCGCAGCGGCGTGGCCATGAAACGACGGTGGCCTTCTTCGGGAATGGTACAAGACAGCCGGGGCTCACCCCGAAGCCTGCGGGTGAACCGCAGAGGCGGCCTTGCGACGGCCCGCTCGCAGGGAGGATGTGAACGACCCCAGAGGAAAATGGTTCACATGGAACCGCTCGGCTACAGCACCAATCTCCATCCGGCCGAATCCGTCGCGGATCTCTGCGCCACCTTGACCGACTTTGCCGGCACCGCCCGCCAGCGTCTGGGGTGGGAGCGCCTGGGCGTCGACCTGCGCCTGGGCAGCCAAGCGATCCAGGAGTGTGCCGCGCCAGAGGCTCTCGCCCAATTACGCGAAACGTTGGACCGTCATCAATTATCAGCGCATACCCTGAATGGCTTTCCGCTGGGGCATTTTCAGGCCGCTGTCGTCAAGCAGTCGGCGTACACGCCGGATTGGACCGACCCGACCCGACTGGCCGACAGCATCCGCTTGATCGACATCGCCCTGGCGCTATCCGACGCGCCGGTGGTGACTATTTCCACCGTGCCCGGCAGCTATCGGCCTTTTGGCGCCGGGCATAATGACCCGGCCCGTATCGCCGCGGCCCTGGGCCAGTGGTGCGCCGCCGCCGCCCGGGCGCATCGCGACGGCAACCGCACCGTCATCCTGGCCCTAGAGCCGGAACCGTGGTGCTTTCTGGAAAATACTGCCGACGTGCTCGCCTTCTGGCGCGGCGCCTTGGCCGAAGCCGGCGTCGCCGCGTGCGCCGAAGCCCTGGACGGCGATCGTGCGGCTGCGATCCAGGCGGTGCGGCGGCATCTGGGAATTTGCTGGGATACGTGTCATTTCAGTTTGGCCTTTGCCGACCAGGCCGCGGCCGTGGCCCAGCTGCGCGACGCGCAGATTCCCATTGCCAAAGTCCAAGTCAGCGCCGCGCCCGAAGTCCATCATCCGCGCACGGATATCGATGGCATCGCCGCTTTGCGCGCGCTCGCCGAGCCGCGATTTTTGCATCAGACCGCAGCGCGCAGCGCCGCCGGCTCGGTGGTCAAAGCGGAAGATCTCGATCAGCTGGATGCGCTGCTGGCACGTTTGCCGCACGCGCAGACCGTGCGCAGCCATTTTCACGTGCCGATTTTTCGCGAGCCGCAGGAAAGCGGTCTTTCCAGCACCATTGCCGACAGTATGGCAGGCCTGCGCGCCTGTCTGCATCAGCACAATCCGCATGTCGCGGTTGAAACCTATACGTGGAGCATTCTCGGGCCGAGCGCTGGCGACCCCCTGGCCGGCACCGTGCGCGAATTAGCATTTCTACGCGGTGCGGTCGATGGGTTGCGCTGCTGATGACCACGCCGCGCTGGCTCGCTGCACTGGATGCCACGGTGGATGCACGCATCCGCGCGGCCATGGCCGCGGTGGACCGCGATGCATTTCTCCCCGCAGAGGCACGTGCGCAGCGCGACGACGACGTCGCGATCCCCTTGGCCAATGGCCAGACTATCAGCCAGCCCAGTCTGGTGGCACGGATGCTGGATCTGCTTGCCGTCGAGCCCGGTCACAGCGTGCTCGATGTCGGCGCAGGGTCAGGATACGTGGCCGCGTTATTGCGCATCCTGGTTGGGCCGCAGGGGCGCGTGGTGGCGGTGGAACGACAGGCCGACCTTATTCATGCAGCGCAGCGCGCGCTGACGACGGCGCAGATCCAGGTGGATCTGCGCCACGGTGATGGCCTACGAGGCGCGCCAGATGCCGCACCGTTCGCGCGCATTCACTGCGGCTGCGCCAGTGCGCGCATTCCTCGCGCCTTGTTGGATCAGTTGACGCCGACCGGGCGGATGGTCCTGCCGCTGGGTCCGCTCGTGGCCGATCAGGTGGTGACCGTCGTCCAGCGTCGCGGCCATGATATGATCAGCAGCAGCCACGACCCGGTGCGCTTTGTTCCCGCCTTGCCCGGCCTGATTGGCGTAGTCGGCGACGCCCTCAACGCCAACGCGCAAACCGCTTTCGATGGTCAAGGCCACCCGTAAGGTCCTTTGCCATGGTTCAGCCCAGCCCTTTTGACCGCATGCTCTCTGAAGCCGCCAAGTTGGCGCAGACCGATCCGAATGCCGCCTTCGCCCAGCTCGAGGCACTGCACGGTAAAAGTCAGACCGCTGAAGAAGTATTGAAATTGGGCGCCTTTGCCGTGCATCTGGGCTGCGCGGTTTTGGATCGCGCCGAAGCCGCCGAGGCCTTTCAGCGCCGCCTGCTGCAACATCCCTCCGCCGAAGGCCACGAATTCACCCGGCGCAGCCTGCTGCGCGGCCTGGTCGTCGCGATGCGCCTGCAAGGCAAAGCCGATGCCGCCACGTCGGCTATGGCCCAGGGCGTGACCACCGCCGGCGAACGCGCCCGACTCGCGGTGCTGACCGCGCAGACCTTCGCCGCGCGCGGACGCTTTGTTGACGCCACCACGTATCTCGCCGAAGCCGAGCCGGTCCTGGCCAGCCTGGATTCCGATGAGGATATCGTGCCGCAGGCCGCGCAAATCGCCACCAACTTGATCCGCGCTGCCGAAGGGCAATTACGCCAGGCAGGCAATCTGATCCACGCCGCCGCGCGCACCTTGGTCGCCACCACGTCGCGCCAGGACTGGCGCCTGCGTCATCAGGCCCTCTATCATCGCGGCCGCGCGCATGTATTGACGGGCGAACCGTCGTTGGCCTTGGGACTGGTCCAAGAATTGATGACCATCGAAGACGCCAACCAAGCCGGCCCCGTCGAACGTTTTTTCACCGCCAGTCTCGCCTGCCGAGCCCAAGTCCACCGCGGCATGGCCAAAGTCGCCGGCGCCGCTCTCGAAGCCTGTCGCGACTTCGCCAAACGCTGCGAAGACGACAGAAACGTTATTCAAGCGTTGGCTGAGTTAGAAGCTTTTGCGGCTGGTCGTACTTCTTGAGTTTCCTTCTCCGTTTTGGGGATTGCCTTAGACGGGAGTGGGATCCCTTATTGGGCGACTGTCCTAAGTCCTAGGTCCTAGGTCTAGTGGGACGGGTTTTTCGCTGATCTTTTGATGCTTTTGCGCGCACAACAGTCCGAAGTCCGAAGTCCGAAGTCCGAAGTCCGAAGTCCGAAGTGTCTCGTCCTGCTATATTGGACACATCCCTCAGGAGGATGCGTTCCCATGCCATTCAATACTATCCGATACAGCGAGAGCTTTAAGCGCCAGGTGGTGGGCGAGATGGAATGTGGGAAGTGGTCGAGCGCGTCTGAAGCGCAGGCAGCGTACGGGGTTCGGGGTTCGCTGACGGTGATGAATTGGGTGAGGAAGTATGGAAGTCCATCGATCCAAGTACGAAAGGTAGTCGTCATGCATCCCTCTGAATCTTCCGAGAACGCCAAGCTCCAGCGTCGCATTCGCGAGTTGGAGCGGGCGGTGGCAGACGCCAAGGTGGCGGAGCTTTTGGAGCGAACGTTTTTAGAGCTGGCGTGCGAGAAGGGTGGCCTTGGTGACGCGGAGACGTTCAAAAAAAAAGTCTCTATGAAGCGGGCCACCACTGCCGATCTGCCCACCCCACGCTGACGGTCCAAGCCGTCTGTCGGCGGCTGGGTTTGCATCGCTCGACGTTCTACCACCAACGCCGCAGCCGTCTGGTGCGCCACGATGACGATGAGGAAATTCTCGCGGCCATTTTGAAAGAGCGCCATCTGCATCCGCGTATGGGGACGCAGAAACTGCGGTACCTGCTCGGCGTGCAGGGCATCAGGGTCGGCCGGGATCGCCTATTTCGCCTGCTGCGTTCCCACGATCTATTGATTCTGCGGAAGCGCCGTGGCACGGTCACAACCGATTCCCGGCATGGCCTGCGAACCTACCGGAATGAGCTGGTTTTAGCGCATATTACCGGACCGCATCAGGGCTGGGTCAACGACATCACGTATCTCCACGTGGGTCGCAGCTTTGCCTACCTATCGCTCATCACCGATGTCTTTTCACGCAAGGTGATTGGCTTTTATCTGAGTCCGAACCTCAGCCATGAAGGCGTCCGCAAAGCCTTGGGCCAAGCCTGGCGGCAGTTGCCGCCAGGCTGCCGCCCCATCCACCATTCCGACCGTGGCATTCAATATTGCTGTCATGCCTACACGCAAGAATTGCTGCGCCACGGCGCCATCATCAGCATGACCGAAGTCCATCACTGCTATGAAAATGCCGTCGCAGAACGGCTGAATGGCATCCTCAAACACGAATACGGATTGAACGCCCACTTCGCCACGTATCAGGAAGCCGTCCGCGCCGTCCGTGAAGCCATCCGGCTCTACAACGAGCGCCGTCTGCATCTGGCCCTGGGCATGCAAACCCCGTCCGCCGTCCATCAGCGACCCGTCGCCGCGTGAAAGCCGGTCCCCTTGACCCCTGCTTGCTGAGGCCCAACGACCTGACATGCCTCATCAGAGGATCTTCTCTCGATCACATATTTTCTGACGAGGCAATATCCATTATGGCCTCATCAATCAGGCCTCAAGGGCTGCGCCGCCTGCGGCGGGACCTCGGGGAATGGAGTGCGAAGATGTGTCGGATTTTTGGTAGGACTTGACAAGTCCGAAATCCGAAGTCCGAAGTCCTAGGTCTACCGGCAGAGAATTTCTGATAGTGTAAATCGCTCCTGCATGCAAAAAAATTCGATCCCGAATCCCACATTCGCAAACGCTGATGCGGACCTAGGACTTAGGACTTCGGACAGTGGCAATTGAAGACAGAGGCAATTGAAGACAGAGGTAATTCTAAGATCGCGTCGATTTGAATGGGATCCCTTATTGGGCGACTGTCCTAAGTCCTAGGTCTAGTGGGACTGGTTTTTCGCTGATCTTTTGATGCTTTTGCGCGCACAACAGCCCGAAGCCCGAAGTCCGAAGTCCGAAGTCCTAGGTCTACCGGCAGAGAATTTCCGATAGTGTACATTGCTCCTGCATACAAAAAAAATCTATCCCGAATCCCACATTCGCAAACGCTGATGCGGACCTAGGACTTCGGACTTCGGACAGAGGCAATTTAAGACAGTGGCAATTTAAGACAGTGGCAATTTAAGACAGAGGCAATTCTAAGGTCGCGTCGATTTGAAAATGCTTTCGCTGATGACTCGGTGTAAGCCGGTCTGGCCTTCGATGTTTCTGGGCAGACGGACTTTGAAGGCGGTGCCGTTTTCCGAACTGTCGGCGAGCCAGATGGTGCCGCCGAGGAGATTGGTGATCTGGCGGCAAATGTAGAGTCCCAGACCGGTGCCGCCCTCGCGGCGGGTATGGTGGTCGGCGATTTGCCAGAAAGGGCGGAATAGTTGGTTTTGCGACTCAGGCGGCAAGCCGCAGCCACTATCGCGGACGGTGATTTCAATGTCGTCCTGGTGATGCTCGAGATGCAATTCGATGCTGCCACTATCGGTGAATTTAAGTGCATTCGAAAGCAGATTATCGAGGACCTGGCGCAACCGCAGGGGATCGCTGTAAAACGAACCCGGTTTGCCGACACTGGGCAGACGTTTCAGCTCGATCTTCTTGGCCTTGGCGCGCGCGGTCCACAATTCCGCCAACAGGTCAAGCAGGTAATCGGGGTCAAGTGGTTCGACTTTGACTTCCAGAGTCTTGGCCTCGATCTTGGACAGGTCGAGAATGTCGTTGATGATATTCAGCAACGAGCGCGAGGATTCTTTGATCAGGCGCAGATAATGCCCAAGATCGCCGCCCGCGTCACCGTGATCGAGCAGCAACAGATCACAGAACCCAATGACGCTGGCCAAGGGCGTGCGCAATTCGTGGCTGGTGATAGCCATGAACGCGGATTTTGAACGGTTTGCTGCCTCGGCCAAGGCTTTGGCCTCCATCAGATCCTGGAGATGCTGCAAACGTCGGCTTTCATCGCGAATCGCGGTGAGCAGGACCAGATCCTGGCTGAGGCGATAGGGTCGCAGGGTGATTTCAGACGGAAATTCAGTGCCATCGGCGCGATGGGTCCACGCGTTATAGCGCACTGCACCGTCACCACCGAGGGCAAACGCGATCTTGGCGCGGACCTGATCGGCCGGATCATCACTGATTGCGAAGTCTTCCTGCGCGGGGCGTTGCTGATCGGCCAGAGTCAGTCCGACCAGCGCCCCCGCGGCTGCGCGGAGCATGTGTTCCGCAACCGGGTTGGCGTAGCGCACCCGACCATCGCTGCCGATGACTAAAAATGCTTCGCTGCTGTGCGCCAAGAGGCTGGCGTGTTCCGCGAGTTGCGCGCGCAGGCGCAATTCCTCACTCTTGTCGACGACCAGCCACAGCAGGGCGCTGTTGCCCAGTTGCTGGGCCGATACTTCCAATAATTGGCCGCCCGCGTGCACCACCTGATGCTGTCCGGGCGCCAAATCGGTGAGGACGGCACAGCCGGGGCCCAGTTTGTGAATCAAGTCGGCTCGGGTCATGCGCTGGTCGAAGGCGTGCCCAATCAGTTTTTCCGCAGCTTGGTTGGCTGACAGCACGGCACCACCCGCATCGAAGATCAACACCCCCCACGGCAGGCGATGGATCAGGTCGAGGGTCGGAATGGATAAAGGGCCCTCATCAAGCATATCCTGCAATGATTCCACGCTCCCGCCGCTCCGCAACGGTCGCTCGGCCCGTGTGACATCTGGAAACACGAGGCGGGCGTCCTACTGACCCCTTTGGTTCCGAGCGACGCCCAGCTACGCCCAGCAGTGATTCAGCAAACGCAGCTTAGGCCGGTGCGTGATCGCGCATCTGTTCAACCGCCAAGGCCAATTCCTGGCGCAGGAAATTGCGCAGCTGGGTCAGGTGAGCCAGAGCCCCGGGGCGTTCGATCGATTCCAGGGCGATGGTCGCGAACAAAGCCGTGCGCACCCCTCCATCGACGAGGGCTTGGGGCAGCAGGCGCAGCAATTCCCGCAGACGATCATCTTCGTCTGCGAGCAGGTTATCATCCGTGACAGGTCGCCACGCCGCCAAGCGTTCTTCGATCAAACGGCGAATCACGGCTTCGTCCGGCACGATGCGGGTGGCTGCGCGAATGTCGGTGGTCACTGGCTGCGGGGTCATGCGCAGGCCGGAGCTGCCTTCGGGGGGCGCCTGAATGGCCTTGGCGCCTTGGGTCAATGCTGAGCGCGGCAGATTGCGCTCAGTCACGGGCAAATCGGTCGTCGCTGCGGTCATGGCGGCAGCCCTGTCGGCACCAGCCATCGCCGGGGCGGTCAGCGACGATTCATCACCAAAGGGCCACGCCTTGCCGCCACCTTCGCTGCGGGTCGGGGCGTGATGATGATCGGTGCCCAACTCAGGCACGATGTCGGCTCCCTGGTGTGTGCTCGCTGGGGCAGGCATCACCAGAGCGCGCCCGCTGCGTCGGGTCGCGGCGACACCGTGTTCAGCACCGGCTGGTTCCGTCGTCACCTCAATATGGAGGGCGGTCTGCTGGGTAAGCGGCAGGACGGTGGATGCCGTGGCAGGAGGACCCTGCGCCGGCACGCCCGCAGCCGCTTCCATGCGGGCGAGCGTGGTCAGGCGGTGTTCCAGCGCCAGGACGCGGTCGCCCAATTGCGCCTGCAAGTCAGCGATCTGCGCGACCAGGTCGGTCATGCCTTCTTCACTGGTCGCGATAGCATCCAAGGCATTTTGCAGGCGTTCTTCGGCATTGCCCTGATTGCGTTCGGATTCGATGCGGCGGCGTAATCCACTGACCTGATCCCGGAGCTGATCGATGCCCACGATCACCGGCGTCTGGTCTGCTGCTGGAGATGCCAGGAGAGGCTCTTCGGCCAACACCGCACGAATTTGGGCGCGGATGGTCTGCTCATCACTTGGCTGACGGTGAATGTCCTTATTCCACGGCTTGGTAGCCACCAGTTGCGCCAATTCGCGAGCGAATTGATCACGCAGATGCCGTTCAAAACCCGTGAGTCGGGTTTCCATGTCGCGGCGGAAGGCTTCCATGCGCTGATCGAGGACTTCCTGCGCCGCACCAGAAACCAAGGCTTGGCGCACCTCGCCCACCAATTGCTCCCGTGCCAGACTGCGAATCTCACCCGATGAGCGTGCTTCACCGGTGGCCAATTGGCGCACCCCAGCTGCCACTTCATCGGTCAGTTCCTGTGCGTCGCCAGGTTCGCCGGTTTCGAGCAGATCCCGAGCCTGAGTCAACCGCGAACGCAGTCCGGCGGTCTCCAGGCCACGATCCGCTAAAGCCGAAAGCCGATGTTCGACCACTTCGATCCGCGCCCGAATAGCTGATACATCTGCGTCCACGGTGGTCCCTTCCCAGGCAGAGCCCGCTAGGATCAGTGTCGGCTGGCGATGCGATCACTTGAGGGAAATATGCTGAGGAGAGGTTACCAGCAGGCGAGACGTTCGATCACGGCGTCGAGAAGCGCGCCACGATCAGGAAACCGGGTGACCCCAGCGGCATCGACGCAGGCCTGTACCTGGCCGCACAGACTGTTGGCCACGACCAGCGTCGCCTCACAGCGCAGCCGAAGCTGTTCAGCCGCTGCCAGCACAGTGGCGGCCTCCTCATACTTGAAGGCAACCAGATGACCGTGATGGCCCCATTCCTGGCGCAAACGGTCGATCAATTTAGCTACCGGACGCAGGTGGATCTGCACGGCGTCGGCACGCGAAGGCAGCTTGGCCCCCACCGCCAGCTCGTACGTACGGCCATCCCGCTCGGCCACCACGGCCACCGTCTGATAGTCATTGACCGCCGCCGACATCAGAATGGTGCCGCGCGGATGCGCGCGGCACCATTGCTCCAGGGCTGCGTCCAGGTCGGCGCGCACGCGGTAACGTTGGGCAGCCTGGAAATCAGGCGCCGCATCCAGCGACAAGAGGACGTCACACGTCCGTCCCCGCACCGCCAGACCCGCGGCGACCGCCACCGCCGTCGCGCCCGTGGCGGCAACGGTCAGATGACGCACCGCATCGACCGGCACCCGCGGCGCGCCGCCCACCAACAGAATAGGAGTCGTGGTTGGCACCATCGCAGTCTCTCCAGCCCAGTGCCAACGCAATCGCAACGCTTGCGGGGTTGCCGATCCTTGCCCTTCACATAAACCGTTCTGCCATGGATGCGCCTGCCGAGCAATCTAGGGAAATCAGCGAGTTTTCCGGGGATGATCGCGCCCGCGAAACTGCAAAACGGCTGTTGACCCTGCTTGATCTTGATGGCCCCGGTGGGGTGCAAATCGCGGCCACTAGCCTGCGCACGGCCGATCTGGCCACGGTGCTGGAAGTCATCGAAGACGAACAGGATCGTCTACGCCTCTTCATCGCCCTGCCGCCGGAATTGGCTGGCGACGTGCTGGAAGAATGTCAGCCCGAGATCCGCGATCACCTGCTCGAAGACAGTGACGACCAGCATCTCGCCAGTATTCTTGCCGATGCCGATGCCGACGACGCGGTGTATTTCCTCGACCATCTCGATGAGGACCGCGCTGAACACCTGCTATCGAAATTGGATGCCGATCTCCGCCATCAGCTTGAAGAAAAATACGAACTCGAAGACGACGTCGCGGGCCGTATCATGGTCCACGATCCGATCGCCCTGCGCAGCTTCATGACCGTCCAGCAGGCGCTCGATTCGATCCGGCGCAGCTACGGCGATCACGCTACGGTCGGTCATAACCATAAATTTTCGACGTTGTACGTCATCGACGCCGAATCCCGCCTAGTCGGCGTGCTGCCCTTTCGCCGCTTAGTTTTTTCCCAACCTCGCGACACCCTGGCCCAGTTGATGGACAAAGACGTGATCACGGTCACGCCGGAGACCGACCGCGAACAAGTCGCACGCCTGATGCAGAAATACCATCTGCTCACCGTGGCCGTGGTTGATGATCAGCAACGCATACGCGGCATGGTCACCTGGGACGATGCGGTCGATATTCTTGAGGCCGAGGCCGAAGAAGACCTGCTCGCCATCGCCGGTACCAGCGAAGATCTTGAAGATAATGCCGGAATGTGGGACCGCGCGCGCAGCCGCCTGCCATGGCTCATCATCACCGCCATCGGCGGTTTCATCAACGCCAAGGTCATCACCGATTATGGCAGCAGCCTGAGCACGCAGATGCTGCTGGTCGGCTTCATGCCTCTGGTCGGCGCATTAGGCGGTAATATCGGTCTGCAATGTTCGACCGTGACCGTGCGCGGCCTCGCCACGGGCGCGATTAAAGAAGGCTCGATGCTGACTTCCGTTGGCCGCGAAATCGGCACCGGTGTTCTCCTCGCTTTTATCATGGCTATCCTTTGCGGCATCGGTGGCGCCGGCATCGCCCTGACTACCGGCGACAGCCCGCTCCTGGGTCTGATCATGGCGATCTCTTTACTCCTTGCCGTGCTATTGGCGGCGGCGCTCGGGGTGATCATCCCCATCCTCTGCCAGCGCTGGAACATCGACCCCGCCATCGCCGCCGGCCCCTTCATCACCATGCTCAATGACGTGAGCGGCTATTTGATCTATATTTCGACGGTGTATGTTTTGTTAAGAAATTTTGTATAGAAACTTCATTGCCTCTTGTCCGAGGTCCGAAGTCCGAGGTCCTAGGTCCGAGGTCCTAGGTCCTAGGTCCTATGTCCGAGGTCCTAGGTCCCGCATCCGCGAGCCACTTTACTGGCTGCGGTCCAAGTTGATTCGCCTTATATATTAACCGGCTCACGCAAACAAAGTTTCGGTACTTCGGAATTCGGAATTCGGAATTCGATAAAGTGGCAATGAATAATAGGGGCAATCCCGACATAGGACCTAGGACTTAGGACCCGTGGCAATCCTAACCGCTTTTTCCTGTGCGATAAGGCATAATTCCGCCGCCTTGAACGCGTGGGCTTGAGTCATGGCGGTTTCGGTGCGGTCGATGCAGTCGCGGATGAGCTGACCGAAGAAGGGGAAGCCTACTTTGCCGGCGAGCTCCAGATGGTGTTCGCCCTTATCATCGACCAGGAAGAGGTGATCGCCGCTACGCTCGGCGCCGACATTGATGTATTTGCGCAACTCGATGTAGCCTGCGCTGCCGATGATGATGGTGCGGCCGTCGCCCCAGGTCGCGAGACCGGCGGGGTTCAGCCAATCGACGCGGTGATAGCCGGTGGCGCCGTTACCGCCGACCAGGGTCAGATCGCCGAAATCTTCTAATTCCGGCGTCTGCGGGTTGGCGTAATTGCCGACCTTGCTGTGCAAAATGGTGGCGTCGGTGTTGCCCGAGTAATACAGGAACTGTTCGATTTGATGCGAGCCGATGTCGCAGAGAATGCCGCCATATTGGCGCTTATCGAAAAACCAGTCCGGACGCCCGGTGCCCAGGCGATGCGGCCCCAAGCCCATGACTTGGACCACACGACCGATGCGACCTTCGTGGATCAGATCGCCGGCGGCCATCGCGCATTCAACGTGCAGGCGCTCACTGAAATAGACCATGTATTTGCGCCCGGTCTCAGCGACGACGCGCTTGGCTTCGGCCAATTGGTCTAGGGTCGTGAATGGAGTCTTGTCGGTGAAATAATCCTTGCCCGCACGCATGACGGCGCAGCCCAACGGGCCGCGAGCGCAGGGAATCGCGGCGGCAGCGACCAGACGGATGCTGGGGTCCTCAAGAATTTCCGCTTGCGAGGCAGCGGCTTTGACGCCGGGATAAGTCTTACAAAACTTTTCAACCTTGGCCGGATCCGGATCATAAACTGATTTCAGAGTCGCGCCGGCTTCGAGTAAGCCGTTGCACTGACCATAGATGTGCCCGTGATCCAGACCGATGGCGGCGATGGGAAATTCGCCGGGTTTAACGACCGGCTTGGCTTTGCCCTTGGGTGCGTAATTCATGCCGTCGGCGCTGCTCATCGGGGGATCCTTTTCGGAATTCAGGGGACTGACGCGTGAGCGGGGCATCCTGCCGCGAGACCTGTGCGCTGCCAGTCGCATCACCAGGAGATGCCCCCTGCTTCTGCGGATAGCGCCGGACAGAAATGGTCAGACTTGACTATCTGTTGTTTCTGTCTATACAGAAACTATCGATAGAACAAATATGGAGCCGCCGCCATGCCTGCCCTGATCACCCCTCCCCCGGCCGAACCCCTGGTCGTCACCGATCCGCGTACCGGCCGGATTTGGCGAATCCCCCGCACGCCGACCACCCGCCTGCATGCCGACGTCCGGGAACGGTGGTTCATCAACGTCGCCCTGCCCGCGCACCTCTTCCCAGTCGTGGTTCCGGCCCCATTTCTGGCCCCCGCCCTGCGTCAAGGCGCCGTGGTGCTGAGCTTGTGCCGGATCGCGATGCGGCATGGCGGTCCCACCTGGATGCCCCTGCCGATGGGCCCAGCCAGCGATAACTGTGCCCTGCGGATCGGTTGCATCGATCGCCGCGACGGCACTCCGGCGGTGTGGGTGGACCATCGCTACACCGATCATGTCCTGGGCCATGTCCTGCCGTTGTTGGGCTTTCCTGCGGTGCTACCGCTGCTGGAAACCGAGCAGACGCAGACCCGATTTCAAGCTCGTACCTTGGACGGCGCCATTGACGCCGTGGCAGAGGCCACCGATCACCGCGCCGTTCCTCCACGACTCTTTGTTGATGGCGATGAATTGACCGACTGGGTCACCGCTGGCGTGCGCAGCTACGGGCCCACAGCTGATCCGGATCGCTTTGCCCTGGTCGATCTGGAAAAATGTGGCCACAACCGCTTTGTGCACTTGCCGGAATGGCGTGGAATTCTGGGTACGCCATGGGGACGCTGGGTTGCGGATGGGGTTTATGCCACTCGCGATGGCTGCTATGAATGGCGCTATCTCGGAGAAGTCGATCAGGCCGGAAATCCCTGCTGAATCATCAGGCAGAGCGCGAACGATCTGTCCCAGTATTGCTGGCGATCGTAAATCCATCGATCAACAGCGACGGACTGCTGATCGACGACTGCGGCAAGGGATCATTGCCGACCATGCGGATACCGGTGAGCACGTCATTGAGGTTGGCGGCGATGGTGGCCTCTTGCACCGGATGGGCGATAACGCCGTTTTCGACCCAGAATCCGCTGACACCACGCGAATACGTGCCCGAGACCAAATCAATGCCGAATCCGTGCAGATCGTGGATCAGCAGGCCGGTGCCCATCGCGGTGAGTAATTCCGCAGGAGCGGCAGTCCCAGGCAGCAGGCGAACATTGGTCGCCCCGCCGTCATGGCCGGTATAGGGATGACTCAGGCGGCGGGCGGCATATCCGTCGACCAGAAAACTATTGAGCCGACCCGCCTCGACCAACGTGGTGCGGCGGCTGCGCACGCCTTCACCGTCGCACGGACGACTGCCGCTGGCGCGGGGAATAAGCGGATCATCGACCACGGTGATCAGATCGCTGGCGACCGGGGTGCCGAGACGATTCGCCAGATACGTGCTGCCGCGATAGACCGCGCCACCACTGATAGCACTGATCAATGTCCCGAGCAGATCCGAGGCAGCCTCGTGATGGAACACCACTGGAAATGGCCCATTCGGCGGGGTGCGCCAGCCATACCAGCGCACTGCCCGCGCGCCCGCTTCGCGGCCGACGTCGTCTGGCGACCACAATTCATTCAGGTGGCGGGCGTGACTGCCATAGCCGCCGGTTTGCCGTTCACCATTCGCATCGCGGGCAACCACGGTGACGGAATAGCCGAAGACTGTGCCGACGCGATGCACGCGCACGCCGTCGGTGCTGCCATACCAGTGTTCAGCGCGGCTGGCGCGCACGCTGGAGCGATGCGCATTGCTGATGCGCGGATCCGCATCCAGCGCGATCCGCTCTGCGCGGATAGTCGACTGCACGAAAGCATCGCGATCCAATGCTGCATACGCCGGATCGTCGGTGGCCAGATCACCGCCGGCTTGTCCGCATTCCTCTGCTGGCGGTAAACCGACCCACGGATCCGCATCGCCGAAACTCGCTAATTCAACCGCCTTAGCGGTGCAGGCACGCACGGCATTGCCGCTCAATTCCGAGGTCGACGCCGAACCGCGGCGACCGCCGGCAGCCAAGGCAGTGACCCGGAGTGCGCGCGTCGTCGAGCCTTCGACCTGCTCGATTTCACCGAGACGAATTTGCGCCTTCCAGGCTTCGGCGCGCCCGGCGCCGGCTTCGCCGGCGACACCAGCGCGCTTTAATTCCGCCAGCGCCAACGCCAGCGCTTCATCTGCCATCTGCTGAGGATTGGAAGAATTGCTCATCCCTTGCCTCCTACGGTCATTTCATCGACCAGCGTGGTCGGCAGGCCCTGCCCGACTGGGCAGCCCTGGCCGTCTTTGCCGCAGGTCCACATGCCGTCAGACAGCGCCAGATCATGTCCGACGCGACTGACCCGGCGCAATACCTCCGGACCATTGCCGATAAGCGTAGCACCGCGCAGCGGGGCGGTTATTTTTCCATCTTCGATCAGGTAACCTTCGGTGACGTGAAAATTAAAGTCGCCTTTGCTGATATCGACCGAGCCGCCACCGAAATTGACCGCGTAGATCCCTTTTTTCACCGAGCGCACAATATCTGCGGGATCATCCTTGCCCGCCGCGAGATAGGTCACCCGCATGCGTGGGATCGGCACCTTGCTGTAGCCTTCGCGGCGACCATTTCCGGTCGGAGCGACGCCCATGACTCGCGCTGACAGGCGATCATTGAGATAGCCGCGCAGCACGCCATTTTCGATCAAAGTGGTCGATTCGGGGACAATGCCTTCGTCGTCGACGTTGACCGCCCCGCGGTCGCCGAGCACGGTGCCGTCGTCGATCACGGTAACCAGCGGACTGGCGACCTGTTCGCCAACTTTGCCGGAATAGGCACTGACACCTTTGCGATTAAAGTCCGCTTCCAGGCCGTGGCCAACCGCTTCGTGGATCAATATTCCCGACGTGGCGGGGGCCAGCACCACCGGAAACGCCCCAGCGGGGGCTTCGCGGGCCTCAAACATGGTCAGCGCTTGGCGCACTGCTTCATCGGCCAAGGCTTCGGGCGCACGACGGCTGAAATATTCATAGCCCTGGCGGCCACCGCCACCGGTGTAGCCGCGCTCGCGGCGACCGTTGTGTTCGGCATTGACCTGCACGTTCATGCGCAGCATCGGCCGGTCATCCGAGACGAAAACGCCATCCGAGGTGGCGATGGTGACTTCGCTGCGATTATCGACCAAGGAACAACTTACCCAGCGCACCCGCGCATCGGCGGCGCTGGCACGGCGGCTAGCCCGGCGCAGCAATTCAATGCGCTCTTGCAGGGGCACTCCCGACAAGGGGCTCACGTGGCCATAGCGATCGGGTAGACCGACGCGCTCGATCAATGGTGAGCCAGCCGCCGGACCGCTGTGCGCGATCAATGCCGCCCGCGCGGCGGTTGCCAGCAAGGTGGCCTCATCGAGGTCTTCGCAATACGCGTAGCCGGTGCGTTCGCCGACCACCACGCGAATTCCCACGCCCAGCCGCGCCGATTCGCTGGCTGATTTGACCTGGTCCTCTTCGTAAGACACCGCCCGCGAAACGGTGCGCTCGCAAAAAACATCGGCGTAATCGCCGCCACGGGCCAGGGCCGCGGTGATCAGACGTTGGCATTGGGCAGAATCCAGCAGGTGCGTCATGGCCACATCGTCCGCGCACCGATCATTCCTGCAATCCCAGGACGGGGCAACCCCGTGCGTTGCCCGCTGTCAGTTCTTTACCCCGCGGATATACACCCAAAAAGCACGCCGTTCGGCCCACAGCAAGAAGAGGCCAAGCACCACGATGGCGATAAGCATGGGGCTGAACAAGTTCGCGCCCTTGGCGACAAAAATGGTATATGCGAGAATATTGACGATAATCGGCCCCAGGATCAATAAACCCAAACGCCGCGTGAACGGCACTGCGACCAGGATCGCGCCGATCAGCTCCAGGATCTTGACAAAATCGAGGTAGCCCGTGGGGGCGAATGCGCCGAAAAACATGGCGACGGCCGAGCCCTCCGGTGGAGCCGGCCGCTCAGGCATCCAATGAAAGAAGTACGCCAAGGAGACAAATGCGAAGATCAGGCCGAGCATCGCACCGGCGATGGCAGGGAGATATTTCATGACGATCGACTTTCCAGGACTAGGAGTGAGTGACGGAATCATGGCCGGACCCGATCTGCGTCCAGTACGTGCTGGACGCCGAATACCGTGGGTCGTCCCCCGTATTGTCTGACCTAGGCACCAGGTTCGCCCCGCCTTCGCCACAGTGGGCAGAAGGGGTGCGGCGCCGTCTGTTGCTCCAGATCCGCTGCACCCCCGCCTTGTCATCGGGGGCAGGCACCCATAGTGCTATTCCCCTCCCCACCGCCCATACACGTACGCGAAGAGATCGCCCCATGACTGTTACGCCCACCATTCACTGGACCCGGACTGACGAAGCGCCTTTGCTGGCAACGTATTCGTTGCTGCCCATCGTGCGCGCGTTCACTGCCCAGGCCGGAGTGCGGGTGGAATTGGCGGATATTTCCTTGGCCGGGCGCATTCTCGCGACCTTTCCCGAGGTCCTGCGCGCTGAACAACGCCTGCCGGATGCCTTGTCCGAATTGGGCGCCCTCGCGACCCGACCCGAAGCGAACATCATCAAGCTGCCGAATATCAGCGCATCGGTGCCGCAATTAATCGCCGCCATCGCCGAGCTGCGCGCGCACGGCTACGCCGTCCCCGAATATCCAGCCACGCCCGCCAACGCGGAGCAGCAGGCAATCAAGGATCGCTACGCCAAGGTTCTGGGTTCGGCAGTGAATCCCGTTCTGCGCGAGGGCAACAGTGACCGCCGCTGTGCCGCGTCGATCAAACAGCATGCCCGGCAACATCCGCACAAACTGCGTGCGTGGCCGACGGATTCCAAGACCCGCGTCGCGCACATGAGCGAGGGCGACTTCTTCGCCAGCGAACAATCCACCACCTTCGCTAGCGCCGATGTCCTGCGCATTGAATTCACCGCTGCTGACGGCGCGGTGAAAGTGCTCAAGGAAAACCTCAAAGTACTCGCCGGGGAAATCGTCGACGCCGCGGTGCTCAGCGTGGCCAGCCTGCGCCGCTGTTACGCCGACGCCATCAGTACCGCGCACACGGAAGGCGTGCTTTTGTCGCTGCATCTCAAAGCGACCATGATGAAAGTCAGCGATCCGGTCCTGTTCGGACATATGGTCGCGACCTATTTCAGTGCGGTTGTGGATAAACACGCAGCGGCCTTGAAACAGATCGGCTTCAATGCCGATCTGGGTCTAGGCGATCTGGAAACGAAACTGTCCGCTCTGGACGGTGCCACCGCCGATGCGATCCGTGCTGATATTGCGGCGACCATCGCGCAGGGCCCAGCTCTGGCCATGGTCAATTCCGATAAGGGCATCACCAATCTGCATGTGTCCAGCGACGTAATCATCGATGCCTCGATGCCGCCGCTGATCCGCGACGGTGGCGTAATGTGGAATGCCGCCGGCAAGGCCCAGCAGACCCTGGCGGTGATTCCGGATCGCAGCTATGCGACCATGTACCAAGCCGCCATTGATGACCACAAAGCCCATGGCGCCATGGATCCCACCACCATCGGCAGCGTCGCCAATGTGGGCCTGATGGCGAAAAAAGCCGAAGAATACGGCTCGCACGACAAGACCTTTGTCCTCCCTGCCGCAGGGAAAGTACGCATCGTGGCCAAGGATGGCCGGATCGTCTTTGAACACGCGGTCGCCGCCGGCGACATCTGGCGTGCTTGCCAGACCAAGGACGAAGCGATCCGCGATTGGGTCCGCCTCGCCGTCACCCGCGCCCGGCTCAGTGGTCAGCAGACGATCTTCTGGCTCGACCGTGCCCGAGCCCATGATCGCGAATTGATCCGCAAGGTCGAAACCTATCGCAAGGATCACGACACCACGGGTTTGGATATCAGCATCCAGGCGCCAGCGGCTGCCTGCGCCGCGTCGTTCACTGCGATCCGCGCTGGCAAGGATGTCATCTCGGTCACCGGCAATGTCCTGCGCGATTACCTCACTGATCTTTTCCCGATTCTCGAGATCGGCACTAGCGCCAAGATGCTGTCGATCGTGCCCTTGCTTGCCGGTGGTGGCCTGTTCGAAACCGGGGCTGGTGGATCCGCGCCGAAACACGTGCAGCAATTCGTCGAAGAGAATTATCTGCGCTGGGACAGCCTCGGTGAATTCCTCGCCTTGCAGGTATCCTTGGAAGACCTCGGCCAGAAGACAGGCAATACCGCCATCAGCGCTTTAGCCAGCGCCTTGGATCAGGGCAATGCCCGTTTCTTGCAAGAGAACAAATCCCCGGCCCGTGCCGTCGGCGGCTTGGACAATCGCGGCTCGCATGCTTGGCTGGCAATTTATTGGGCCGAGGCGCTCGCCACCCAGACCATGGATGCCGGACTGGCCAAACGCATCGCCCCGATCGCCAAGGAAATGGCCGCCCAGGCGGCAACCATCGAAGGCGAATTGATCGCTGCCCAAGGCAAACCGGTGGACATCGGCGGCTACTTCCAACCCGATGCGGCCAAAGCCACCGCCGCGATGCGGCCCAGCGCCACGTTCAATGCACTCATTGATCGCTTGAGTGCGCTCAGCGGCCAGGCCGCGCAGGCCTGAGCACGGTTCGCGTCCACACACCGTCGGCCCTCAGATCATCGAATGAATACCGAAGGCATTGCCTTCGGTATCGACGCCGAGGCTGATGAAGCCATGCTCACCGATGGCCATCTTTTCGCGATGGGGGGTGCCGCCCAAGGGGACGATCCGCTTCTCCAAGACACCGCAGTCCTCAGACCCGAAATAGACCATGGTGCCAAAGCCGCTAGGTGGGGAGGTCACGCTCGGTTTAAGCGTCTGGTTAGGCCAAGATAATACTATACGGAATGTTCACAACATCCCTAAAATCTTCTTGAGGACCACCCTTGGGTCTGATTCCGGTAACGTCGTGTACTTTTCTTCAATTTCTGAGGGTGTCATCCTAAGCCCATTTTCACATCCACTTTCTAGCAACAATGCTGTAGCGGCAATCATTTTTACCGCCTCACTCTCATCAATTCCCTCAGCCAATAATCTACCATAATGAAAGACGTGCAAATATTCACCTTTGCCACCTCGTAATTCAATCGTCATTTCTTGTACTAGGTAATTATGTTTTAGGTCATCACTTCTCATACGGTTTTTGTCCTAATAATTAGTTAAGGGGCCGGCGGCCGATACAGCGACCGGGCAGCCGTCTAATGCGGCGTTTTTCCAATCGGCCTGTCCCGTGAAGGCCGTTTCGCACGTCATTTTGCTCCGCCCTTTACATAGAGAAGCCCAGAAAGCTGTCAAGTAACCGCGGTGAACCGCTTACGCACATCAGTCACTTCCCGAACAATTCGGCGTGGCTGCCTGTTCGGGTGAACGTGATCTCGTTCCCTTTGATCATGTATGCGAGCAACCAGTCGGGTCGGACGTGGCACTCCCTGAAATCCTTATTGTTCCCACCAAGCTGATGGTCCTTGAATTTCGATTCCAGTGGGACTCGCTTGATGAGTTTCTCGATGACTGCCTGGAGCTCATCCATCGGAAGATGGGACTTCCGGCACCGCTTCCAATCCTTCTTGAACTGGTTGGTGTAGGCGGGCAGGAGCGGACCTGGGCTCAACGGTCGAGGTCTGCGAACAGGTCGGCCGCGTTCTTGACCTTATGCACCCGCCCTTTACGGGCGTCGTTCATGGCTGCTGCAGTCTTCTTGGTCGGAATCCGTAATTCAAAGGGCATGGCCTGCAAGAGCTCTATCTGCGCGTAGAGCATGTTGATGGCCTGCGATGGTGTGATGCCGAGCTTCTCCAGCACGGCCTCGGCCCGGTGCTTCCGGCGAGAATCGATACGGGCACGGACCATTTCAGTACGAGGGGCGGTGGCAGTCATGGCTTTAATGTGGCACGCCTGTGCCACAATATCAACTCCTATCACCCTCCATCTTCCTCATGCCTGGGAACCCTCCTGCGGCAACCAACCTCCATCTCCGGCATCGCCTTACCACACCGAACGGCCCCACCAAGGCCTAGACGGAGCCACCATCGACCCATCGACCCATCGACGGTCCACGCCGAAAACGACACGTCCGTTGGACCGGTCATCTGCACTTCGCGATTGGGCGGAATTCTGCAGCATTATCGACGGGAAGCTGCTTGAAAGGTTTTGAACAGGGACGGTCCATCGCGCACTCGTGACGCGAGCTGGGGCCACCGTGGACTGTGGGTGAAAATGATGGCTGTTTATTGGCATTTCCGGGCGGAATGCTGGCTTGGCTGCCTGATTTACTTGTGGTACGTGTCGTTTGCGGAGGGAACTGAGGGGACGCAGGACGATAATGGAAAAGTGCCTGTCCGCTGTTGTTTGTCCGCTGTTGTTGCTCGGCGATGCTGCGTCATCCGATCATCCTGCGATCGCCAGCCGATCCGCGATGACGGACATTCCGCGCCCATTCCATCCCATTGAAGACATCGAATTCCCCGAATATCCTGCGAGATAATGGACATGGCATTAATGCACCACGCGAGTCATTTTTCGAGGGCAATCGTTAAGAGATTCCTCCGCTTTAGCGCGCAAATAAAGGCGAGCACACGTGTGGATAATTTTCGACCCATACGCCATACGCACGCAGACGCTGCCGGATTCATTGTGTATCATCAGCGGATTTGGGGAGGGATACAGGCTCTACTTTGAAAACGACATCCAAGCGACTACAGCAAGGCAGATGGCTATTGAAACAACGTCGATGACAAGCGAGGGTAAAATAGGGCGAGGCCTACGAAACGCGATCAATGCCAAGTGTATCAAAGAGACTATTGCCCAACTGATTCCAAAAATAATCGACGCATGAGTCAGGGCAAAGCCACCTGACCCGAACGGCTCAAGGGTAGGCAAGATCAGTGGAACCCATACTGCGGCGTAGAATGCGCTGACCAGGACAAGGGAGATAGTAAGTTTCATGAGTTCACGGCCTTGGGATGTAGGTTGAAGCGGCTGCCTGGATGCGTTGTATTTCGGCAAGCGTCATAGGGCTGACTCACGTTCGGCTTTCGGCTCACGTTCCACGTTCGGCTGTCAGCGCCGGAAGGACACATCAGGTGCATGTCCACGTTCGGCTCATGCACCTCGCGATTGGGTTGGATTTTGCGGCATTATCAGCGAATTGCCGCCTGAAAGGTTTTGAACATATACGGGTCATCTGCACTTCGCGATTGGGCGGAATTCTGCGGCATTATCGACGGGAAGCTTCTTGAAAGGTTTTGAACAGGGACGGCCGATAATATTCGATCCATACGCCTGCGGGAGGTTCTGCGATCGGTCACAATTCGCTAAAATCCCATCCGAGCTTGAATGCCTCCTGAATTAGCGGGTCGTCCGACCCCACTGGCTTCCAACCTATTGGTGGAGCCATAGCTTCCAAGGATGCCCACACTTTTCTCCCCGACTCTACTACAGACTCTCCGCGAAAGTGCATTTCTAACATCGTTATCCAGTCTGAAACGACCGCCGCGTATTTAAATTCGGATCGATAGCCGACGCCCCACCCACCCCGCAGGTGTTCATTTATCGTCCGAACTAGTGAATCAGCCGCTGCCGCCCTAACGGCTCCCAGCCTTTTAGCCTCTTCAAGATGTAGGATGGCCAGTTGCGCAGGAGCACACCGAAGGAGCTTGGCAACAACAGCGTAAGGCACCCCCGGATGGCGCTCTAGAAAGGCAGACACTGTCGTAAGGCCCGAGGCCGATATCGCCTCTTTTATACGCCCCTGCCAATTATCCGACCAAAAATGAGTCATGGTGGCGATCTATACGGCAATACCTTGACATCCTGTAATCCTACATCGCGACGTAATCTAGCTCCTACTGTTAGGATTTCCAGTGGCGTCAACCGACGACCAAGCGCATTTTCACGCGCCATCAAGCGGCCCATTATGGTCGCATTCCAGTAGCCTCCAGGACCATAGATGTTCTCGCCATAGTGTAGAGCACTATGGTCTGCACGGTCGAGTCCTGAAAACGCGACGTCCGATGCACCGGTCATCTGCACCTCGCGATTGGGTTGGATTTTGCGGCATTATCAGCGAATTGCCGCCTGAAAGGCTTTGAACATATAGGGGAAATCGGCAGGACGGAAGGGCCCATCGTCATGCGCTCACGCCTTGCCGGGAGGCTCGTCCACTGGGAGCGACGGGCTGCGTGATTTCGTGGTAATTTCAGCGGTTTTGGCATTTTCAAACCAAACGGTCATTTTTCGAGGGCAATCGCCAAGATATTTCTCCGTTTTAGCGCACGAATAACGGTGCGCACACCCGTCGATAATATTCGATCCATACGGTCACCACCATGGCCAAATTGCCCCATGCCGTTTTATATCCTTGATGTCGGAGGCAGTAAAGTCTAGCTCTCCTTCCCCTTCGGGATCAGAGGCTTGACCAGTGATGATTCTTCCCTCCCGAACCACGAGATTCCTAAAGACTCGCTTGTCATGCAGGCGAACATCTGCCCAGTGTGTGTCATAGACCGAAATGCCTAGCCTCTTCTGATGCGCCGGAGGAATTTCAATATAAGCCATCATTCACCAACCGCTAGGCAAAGTCTGAGCGGCAATTTTTGCGATGCAAGGCGTTGGGGCGTACGGTGGACGAACTCGTGGACAGGCATCTCATGGCCCTGGTGGCGCAATGACTATAGCCAGCCGCCGCTCGCGTTCCGATCATTTCAATCGGTGCCTGTCCACGGATTCACATCTGCTCAGGGTCTGCGACACCGCCAGAACCTCTGAGGACATCGCGCTAGCGCCCTCAGGTATATTGCCTTCCCTTCGACACAATGAGGTCGGCTCCTGGAATGAAATTTCGGTGCTCAATGGCTGGCCTGCCCATGCCGCTGTGAACACTTCGCCAACCACCTTACGGGCAGCTTGCGCTGGGTTCTGAAGAGAATCAGTCGACGCATCACTCGCAGTCATCGTAGTTCGCTACTCCTTTCGATTTCAGGGACTTCCACCCCGTATTTCACGCCGACTTTTACCGGCGCACTGTGTCCCCTTTATGGCCTGTCCAATGAAAAACAGTGTGCTGGTAATATTCGCACCGTACGCCATACGCCATACGCGTCAGTATATAACGATAGTCCCATCTGGGAATTTACCGCGCCATCCACAAGGGAAGTGTCCGACGCGGTACCAGTAAGCGTTGGATGCGTAAAAACCCGGAGGTATGCAGTCGGAAAATTCGGCTTCCAAACAAACATGCAGCACGTCCCACTGTACCGTTTCCTGAACGAGCTTCGGCAGCTCTTGAAGAGAAGGTCGGCCAGCGAAAACCGAAGCAATGATTGGAGCACTAATCGCCTTAATTGCATTAGCCATTACATTCCAGGTGCGATAGCGGGACGGCGCCACTTGTGCGAGCCTTTCGCAGTACCCGTTAACGGCATCAAGGCAGAGGTCCTCCCACCCTGAATCCTCTGCACTGGCAACTGCCTCATACCAGTTCGAAAGGATATCCGCAGTACTAACTTCCTGATGGCGCTTACCCACCCTTGAGAACCAAGAGAAATTGCTGAGGTCCCTCAACGTTCCAAGAGTGGTAGGGCGGAGCTGTTCCATTAACGGGTCGGTTTCTTTTGATTGATACGTCCTGGAATCCGTGGAACAGGATCGTTACCCAAAAGCCATGACTGTGCAAGTTGTTGCCGCGCACGCTCAGCTAGAAACGCAGTCGTCAAAGGGTCATATCCTGCATCTATAAGCGATTGACGAGTGGCCACATTATATTCGGCATTCGTCGGCCTTATACCATACCCTGATCCCCGTTTGTTCGGACTGCATTACCAAGACCTCTCCAGAATCCGTTCGCCGTTGGGGCCGATTCGGAAGATCATTGTGCCAGCGGGTGGTGACATTCCACCGGGGATTACAAACTCGCCAGTCGGATTGAGTAGATACCCTGGGTTTTCGCCCGTAGTCTTGACAGCGGTGCGACCACCTTCGAGGAAATGTGGCCAACCCATAGCATCCTCAGCTGTCGGGACTCTGGCCTGCCCAGGGGCAACGGGCACGTAAAATTTTTTATTTTTAATAGCGGATGCAAATTCATCTATCTGTGCTGGGTTAGACTCCACGTTCGCCCTGGGGAACACTATCGACCGTCAGCGCCGGGAGGGCGCATCAGGTGCATGTCCACGTTCGCCGCTGATACGCTCAGGAAATCTCTGATTTCCTACTTCCGCGAGGCTGTGTGAATAATTTCACATGACGGAGAAAGCCCGCCTATTGCCACTCAATGGACTTTAGGAATGAAGGCCTTTTCGCGCACGCCCCCACAGTGTATGCAGCCACATATTTGCATCAGTCGGCGGCTCTTCGCTTAGCGATGCGCCATTTGGAGCCGTTTCGATTAAATGCAACAGAGTCCATGCCAAGCCGAAACAATCATCCGGACCAAAACTTTTTCGCAATTCAACAGCTTCTTCGTCTGTAATTGGGCCATGAATCAGGGAAATGGCTTCTTGATTTCGTCGAATAACATCAACTGGGGCTTCCTTTGAAGGCAATGGGCCTAGCAGAATAAACGACTTAACCGGTTCTGTCATGACTGACTTCCTATTTCTTTTTCATGAGTTCGGGAAAGCGTGTGCGGTAATATTCCAAAAGATCTCGTATGCCCACGTCTCTATTAGATCCAACAATTCTTCGGACATCTTGGATATCTCTAGCAAGTACCGCTCGAAATGACAGCCCAGTCTCTTCCCGGGCTGTCAGGCCCCCAAGTAACCGTACGTTCGTGTCAACTTATGCTCCGCCTGTGTTAGGACCAAGGCTCCACCTGCCGCAATCGCAGTCGCGCTTACTGAAATCAGTACGTCTCCCCACCATGTGATTGATTGGCGTCTTGCAGCAGGAGTTACAAGTGGCGCACAGAGGAAAATTGAATAAGCGCGACAAACTTGGTGCACTTCAAAATAAGGTCGCCTGTCCCAATGCTATTCGGTTAACGAGTACCATGTTTATTGGTATTATACGTGGTGCGCTTCCATTTTGAGTTGGCCGATTTAGCTTGCCGTGGAAATGTTCGTCCGGGTTTTCGTTTCTGTCGAAATCGCCACAGGCTTTCCATGCATACGATAAATTCCTTCGCAACCGTCGCAGGTCCCTTGCTTGCAGCGATGAGTAAATATCCGACGCATTCGCCTATTTGGCGACGATTGAAAAGGATTTCCGGCTCTTCGGGCCCATTTTCGCGACGTTGCGTCATCAGGACGTGGTGATGTTCTTTGGCCTTGGCTTCGAGTTCGGCGGTTAGCAGCATGAAAATCATCAGAGCGGCTACTTCTTGATGGATCCCATTGGCATAACGCGCGCGAAAATTCTCTAAGCCATGCCAGATCTTCATTTCACGGAATGCCGTTTCGATATCCCAGCGATAACAATAGAGATCCGCCAAGCCTTCGGCTGGATGATCCGTTACCGAGAGCAGGTTGGTCGCAAAGACTGCGATACTTCCATTTTCGAGCCGCCGCTTGATCAAGCGCACGGGCAGCGTGGGTTCTCCCCGAGCCGGGTGTGATTCATGGATGAGCACTTCGGTATCCCAGGCGGCGTCATCCTCGGCAAAATCGTGCGCTGCAGAAAATGCACCTCGGGTGCCCGTCGGGAGTCGAATGAGATACGCAATGCCCCTGTGCGTGAGGTCCGTGAGCATGCGATAGGACGGGAATCCCCGGTCGCCTATGAGCAAGTCGGTTGATTCCAAAGCATCCAACATCGAGTGGACAGCATAGCGCTCACTGGCGTAGCAACGTTCCAAACGCCAATCCAGTGGCGCATTCGCGGTGACGTCCCAAAGGACCGTGAGGTTCGCCTTGGGACCAGCTCCGTCTCCCCCAATCCGATTTTTCGGAGCCCCAAATGCCTCACGGATGTTCTCATACGCTGGTAAAGCCAGCGTCGTGGAATCACAGGCGACCAGGCGAAAATCGCGGTACCGTACTTTCGGAAACAGCGTTTTCGTTATGCACGATTTCCGAATCAACTGGAAGGCCTCGTAGCATTTTTCCGGGCTCAATTTTCGCCGTGCATCGCTGGATGACGACGGGAACGGTGCAGGGGTGTCATCATCCCAACCGAGCATACCGCCAACACTGCGCTTGAGATGATCAATCACCGCTCGATAGCCATGCGTGCCGGACACCGTCATGGTCATGATCGTATATAACACCTGAGCCGGGCGAAGTGTGCCCCGCGTGCGCTGCCAGATATCGGGCAATGCATGCTGAAAAAGGCGGAAAAGTTTCGGGCAGGTGAGCTTGGATAGGTCCATGCCTGCGAAAAATATACTATTGGTATAAGTCAAGAGAAAAATTGAATTAATACCGTCAATTATTGAGCGTCGTTAACCGAATAGCATTGGGCCTGTCCCCTTTATGGGCCTGGCTAAAAGCGGCGCGTCATAGCAGGACGGGCACATGAATATATTTTGGGGCTTCAGGCTTTCGTGTGGGTCGGATAGCTCGCACCGGCCAGTAGTCCGATTATGGTTGGGCATGCACGACCGCGAGCTCTACCAGCACATCCTTGGTCTCACGTATCCCTGGCAGGTTGAGGACATTCACCTGAATCTGGAGAAGAGTCAGGTGGTGGTGGTCGCGGGGTACGCGG
>Ga0335395_10000075_pt1 | contig 67320 bp, 53 predicted proteins | sample MAT02_FD_205744 | JGI IMG/M metagenome (GOLD analysis project Ga0335395, IMG submission 205744) | Freshwater microbial communities from Lake Fryxell liftoff mats and glacier meltwater in Antarctica - MAT-02 (spades assembly) (version 2) ...
TGCCGCGCTTGTTGTTCTGCTGCACCTGGTTGATGCCGGCCACGCGAATTTCGACCGGGTCCTCGACGGTGCTGATATTGCGGCCGTCGATGTTCAGGATATTCAGCGCGGTGTACAGCGAGACGGTCTTGCCCGAGCCGGTGGGGCCGGTGACCAGCACCATGCCGTAGGGCTTTTCGATGGCGTCGAGAAACAGTTTTTTCTGGTCGTCCTCGTAGCCGAGCTTGTCGATGCCGAGCTTGGCGGTGGAGCCATCAAGAATACGCAGCACGATCTTTTCGCCGAACAACGTCGGGCAGGTGCTGACGCGGAAGTCCATCGACTTGGTCTTGGACAGGTTCAGCTTGATGCGGCCGTCCTGCGGCACGCGGCGTTCGGCGATGTCCAGCGAGGACATCACCTTCAGGCGCGAGGAAATACGCGGGCTCAGTTTCACCGGCGGCTTGGCCACGGTTTTAAGGATGCCGTCCATGCGGAAGCGCACCCGGTACTCGGCCTCGTAGGGCTCGAAGTGGATGTCCGAAGCGCCGCGCTTGATGGCGTCCACCAGCATCTTGTTGACGAAGCGCACCACCGGGGTGTCATCGCCGCGGGCATCCACCCCGCCAGCGGATTCGCTATCGTCGCCGGTATCGCCGAGCTCCAGGTTTTCCAGGCCTTCAGCGTCCTCCAGCCCGCCGACCGTGGCCTCGGCCGCCGACAGGGCGTTCTCAATGGCGCGTTCCAGCTGCTCCTGGGCGACCAGGATCGGCTCAATGGTCAGGTTGGCGGCGAACTTGATCTCGTCCAAGCCGCGGGTGTTGGTGGGGTCGGCAATGCCTACGAACAGGCGGCTGCCGCGCTTGAGCAGCGGCAGCGCCTGATGTTTGGTGATCAGCTTTTCGTCGACCAGCTTGACCGGCAGCTGGCTCAGATCAATCGCCGCCACGTCGATCAGCGGCATGCCGAACTCGGCCGCCAGCGCCGAGGCCACCTGGCCGCCGGGCACCAGGCCGCGCTTGAGCAGCCAGCTGGCGACCGACTGCTTGTCCTTGGCGGTTTCTTCCAGCGCCTTGCGCGCGTCGGATTCGCCGAGCTGGCCCTCCTGCACCAGGCGGCGGGCGATGCCGGTGATGCCGACCAGGTTGACGGTGGCGGGGCCGTTCATGTGGGGGTGCTCCGGGCAGCGAGATCAATCCGAACAGGACTTTACCGCAAGTACTTGCGGGCGCACAGCAGGTGGGCGCGTCGCCGCGAAGCCAAGCGCGAAAACGGTCACAAATTGCAACATGCAGCGCGCTGCGCTGGGCGGGGGGCCTGCGCGGATGCCGAGGGCCAGATGAAAGAAAACACGCCAAAAAAAAACCCCGGCCGAAGCCGGGGCTTTGAGTTGCTCGATGAAGGCACGCCCAGAACCAGAAACAGCTCTCGACACCCCTTCCTCACATTACGGGCAGCCGCCAACGTTAGGACGGAAACCGCGGCGATCGTTGCACGAGGTGCCGGTATTTTCAAAGACAAGGGACGCATCGTTGGTTACGGCATCCGGCGTCCACACCAGGGTCAAGTTAGAGCCGCCTGTGTCGGTGCCACCGCAGGTCGCGGTGATGACACCGTCGGCCACGACGGGCGGAGCAATTATGTTCTCCGTGGTAGCGATTGCGACGGTCAAGGGGATGCCATTGAAACCCGAGTCGCAGTCGGCCAAGCCGAGCGTATCGGAGAAGCACTGGCCGACAGCGGTCTTGACGCCAGCCAGCTCAGCCGCACAGCCGGCGGTGCGGGTGCGCGAGATGTAGTCCTGATACTGCGGAATGGCGATGGCGGCCAGGATGCCGATGATCGCGACGACGATCATCAGCTCGATCAGGGTGAAGCCTTTCTGCATCTTCTGGAACTTGGTCATGGTGTATCTCCCGGGAAACAAATGTACGAGGTTGGGTGCGGCTTTTCACCCTGCGCTGGACTGGCTGCTCGCCTGAATCCCTGGCCCTGTGAGCCAGTACTGCGCGGGGTGCATGGATGCTGTAGCAGCAAGCGTGCCAAGTCTGCGACGCCGATTGCAAGTTTTGAAACTCACGCTAAAACAAAAGCTTGCGCTGTGATTCGGCATAAACCCGGCGCCGATACGTTACGCAAGCGAAACAATTGTGCCTGGCTTCACGCTGCCCGGCCGCATTGCAGCCCAGACCGGCGGGAGCTGCGGCAGCTTGTGACAAAAAAGGGCAGCTGCCGCCGGTCACTCCGCCGTGCTTTCGGTTGCCACGTATTCCAGCGGTTCGCCGCTGTCCATATCAATCCGGTACAGGGCCATGCCGCGGCTGGAGGCCACCGGCAGAAAGCGCGTCTCCGGCTGCGCGGCGAAGCGCGCTTTCACCGCCGCCAGCACCGGCGCATCCACATACCAGCTGAACTGCTCGATCGCGTCCGGGCCGCGCGCCAGCCCCAGCGTGCGCGCCGCACCCTCGGCAAACGGCTGAAAGTAGCGCGGGCGCTTGGAGATGCCCTTGCCGATCAAATCGCCCTCCAGCACCTGATTGCGCTCCTGCTCGTTAGCGGGCGCGCGGGTGCTGACCAGCTGCGGGCCCAGCCAGGGCAGGCGCGCATAGATCTCGTTTTCGGCCTGGGCCAGATCCGCGGCGCTGATCTCGTTGGCAAACACCACTTCGAAATCGCGAGCGCCGGCCACGATATACACCGGCCGCGTGGCCCAGACCGTCCACAGGCCGTAGGCCAGAAAGCACAGCTGGGCCAGGGCGATGACGGAGAGATCAAACTTCAGCGATTTCTTGCCGGCCTTGTAGACGATCAGGGTCAGCAGCGGGCCGGCGACGATGTCCACCCCCGCGACCAGGGCCAGCAGGCCGGCAGCGCCGGCAAAGCCGAGCAGATGCGGCGGATACCAGAGGTAGAACAGGCCAAACGCCAGCACCCCGACGACAGCCAGGCTGATGCCCAGATGGATAGCAAACGCACGCCAGCGCGACATGGCTGTGCTCCTCAATTAATGGCGGTGGGGCGGAGAGCTTAATGCAGGCCGGGCCGGGCGCGCTTCGCTCGTGGGAGAGGGGCGGCGCGGGGCGCACCCGGAATGACCGGCGGCAGGCGGCGCGGCCATGCGCAGCGCCGCTGAACGCGCTGGTTCGAATGGACTGAGCAAACCCGACCTGCCGGTGAGTTGCACCCGTTGTAAAACACAGCGGCGACCTTGAGGGTCGCCGCTGTACGTGCAGCTTGGGTGCGGGAGCGTCGCCGAGCTACTTCCAGCAGTCGGTGCCCGAGGTGTGGGTGCGCTGGCCTGCTTGGGTGATGCCCAAGGTGCCGCAGGTGTCCGGGCTTTGGCCGCCGGCAGGTGCGGCGGTAACGGTCTAGGCGTTCGCACCGGTAATCGCGATTACATAGCCGTTCTGAGGGGTATCCGCCAGCTGGCAGCGCGCGTCGCCGTTGGTGTAGGTGCCGTTGGCGGCGTTGAAGCGCTCCATGCACTGCGCCATCTGGTTCAGCGCGGCCTGCGCATCGGCGTGTACGGAGTTCTAGTGCGGGCTGATGGGCATCGCCCGCTCCAAGTTTCCGCACCAGTTCTCGCGGCAAAGCCTGACCCTGCAGCGGGTGCTGAAGGCCAGCGGCTATCGAATCGGGCTGATTCTGGGCGGCGATCACACCAACTTTTACGGTCTGGCGCAGGCCCTGGGGCCTGCGGATTTTTACTGGGACGGCTCACTTGCGGGCAGCTACGTGAACGACGACCGCGAGGTGCTGAAGCGCGCGCGGGCGCTGCCGGCCTGGGACGGCACGCCGACCTTCATCCAGTTCCATCTGATGTCGAGCCACGGCCTGGGCAAACGCGAGGACGCGTTCGGCCGCTTTCAGCCGGCGCGCAACTACTACCGCCGCGGCGCGCTCAGCTTCGATGAGGCGGCCCGCGTAGAGCTGGCCGGCAACTATTACGACAACGGCGTGCTGCAGCTGGACAGCATCGTCCGCGAGCTGCTGGAAACCCTGCAGGCCAGCGGCTACCTCGACGATGCGCTGGTGGTAATCACCGGTGACCACGGCGAGATGCTGGGTGAGCACGGCGAGTATTCGCACGCGTCCGGCGTGTACGCGCCGGTGCTGGATATCCCGCTGATTGTGATGCGCCACGGCTATCAGGGGCGCGCGCTGGCGCAGCCTAGAGCCCACTCGCAGGTGGATATCGCGCCGACGATCCTGGAAGAACTGCAGCTGCCGATTCCGCCGGGCTGGTCGGGCATTCCGCTGCAGCGCGCTCAGGATCGGGATTTTCTGTACTTCCAGCAGGCCGAGCGGGTGGGGCTGCTAGACCTGCGCAGCCCCCGCCAGCCGTGGAAGGTGTGGACCGACATCAAGCGCAAGCAGAACTTTGCCTTTGATATGGCCGCAGACGCCGGGGAAACCGAGAACCGCTATTCGACGGTGGCCCCCGCGCTGCGCTCGGAGTGGATGCTGCAGCTGCTGCCCGGCGCCAGCGCCTCAAACGCGGTGCCGGAGGCCAACCGCACGCCGATCGAATAGCGGCAAGCGCGGGCCGCGGGACGCTTCAGCGGGTGACCACTGCAAGATGCATCGGCGCCAGCGCAGGCAGCAGCGCGCTGAGATCGGCGATCGCTAGGCCGCTGGGTGGATGGGCGGTTGGAAAAGAGGCGGCCTTTGGGCCGCGTGATATTTGACAAAAAAAACGAACCTTCGGCCGCGTGATGCTTGAAAAAAAAGGCGGCCCCTGGGCCGCCTCGGTCAAAACAGAGTCGCTGGAACACGCGGGGGAATCGCTATTTCCAGCAGTTGGTTCCGGAGCTGTGGGTTTTCTGGCCGGCCTGGTTCAGGCCGAGCGAGCCGCAGCTGTCCGATGTCTGGCCGGCCAAGGGCGCGGCGGCGATAGTGAAGGCGGATCGGCTCGCCACCGTAAGGGTGTAGTTGTAGAGAGTGGTGTCGGCGATCTCGCAGCGGGCGGTGCCGCCGGTGTAGGTGGCATTCGCGGTGTTGAAGCGCTCCATGCACTGCTGCATTTCGGTCATATGCGCCTGCGCCTGAGCGCGCCTCGAGCTGCGCACTTGCTCGGTATAGGCGGGAAAAGCAATCGCCGCCAGCAGGGTGATGACGGCGACAACAATCATCAGCTCGATCAGGGTGAAGCCTGCGGCGGACGTGGGACGAGGTGAAGAGCGCATAGAGGCCTACCTTGGTATCTCGGACTTTGAAAACCGGCACCGGGCGCTGGGCGCGCCCGGTGCCACCAAGCCTACTGCAGCTGTCGCCAGGATTGCCTGCCACAGCTCACGGTCTTGTAGCGCACAAACCCGTCAGGAGTGATCACGCCCAGCACCACAGCGCAGCCCGCTGCGGGCGCGGGGTCAATCAGTTCGCCGCCGCCACCGACGTGGGGAGGCGCCTCAAAGCCCTGACGGCCGCCGGGTTCTTGGTTCTCCGAAACCACCCTCGGGTCCCTGTTCGGGCTTCCCGTACCGATATCAAGGCTCGCGCAGTTCGGGCAGCCGGTGAGGTTGAGGTCCGGGCCGCCGCTCTGGATGGAGGTCACGTAAACCCGGCTGATGCCGCCCGGATTGCAGATGTCGCCGATCGGGCTGTAGGTGGTGAAGAGAACGCCACCGAGCTGAACCGTGGGGCGACCGATCGCGCGCTCACCCTGCCCGGCAGCGCCACCCACGCGCAGATCAAAATACCAGCCGCGCTGGGTGATCCAGTTGATGGCGTTGTTGGTGAGCGTTCTGACGAGCCTTCCGCCCACCGTGGTTTCACCCATGGTCTGGGCCTGCAGCTGCCCTCGCGTGGTCGAGCTGCCGTCATTCTTGTCCCAGATCCCGTAGAAGCTCTGAATCTGAGCAAAAGAGCCGGCAAGGTTGTCGCCCACTTCGAAGTATTTGCCGGTGCCGAACACCACGATCTGGCCAGAAATATGATGCAGGCCCGCATCGACTGTGCCGGTGATGGGCTGGCGATTGCCGCCGGCGTCGAGCGCGATAAACAGCGGCGCGCCGCCGTTGGCGACGGTGACCGTTCCGCTAGCATCGATAGTGAACTTCCACAGGTTGCCCTGCATATCGCCCGCATAGACGGTGTCGGCCTTGCCGTTGAAATCGGTATCGAACGGAATGGCGGAGGTCAGTCCGTTGGGCGCAGCGGCCGAGCCGGCGCCGACCACCACCGAACTCAGCACGGCGCCGGTTTCGGAATTCAGCAGAAAGAGACGCGCGCGATGGTCGCTGCTGTTGACGCCGTTGGCGACGAAGGTCGTCCAAGTGCCCCCTTCGGAGATCGTGGTGCGGGGCGTATTGAGCACATTGCCGAGCCCCGCGTTCTGGAACTCCCACAGGAAATCGCTGCTCGGATTAAACGCGGTCGCTGCGTTGGTAACGTCAAGCGCCATCACCGACTTGCCGCCGGCGCCGTTGGCGCTGACCAGCAGGGTGCGCCAGGAGCTGCCGATGCGAACATCGGACTGCACGGGCGTACCGTCGACGAAATAGCGGTGCTGATAGCCTCGCTTGGGCAACTCTTTCAGATTCGGTATGGCCGAATTCGGAATGATGCTGAACAGCACATCGCCGCCGCTCTGGCGCGAGTCGATTGCATGCAGCATGCCGTCGTTGGCGCCGACAAAAAGAACCGGCGGCTTAGCGCGCTTGTCCGTGAGGTACTGGCCGTAGCTGCCAGCGCCGGTGGCGCCGCCGCCCTCGGCCGAGGTCAGGCGCGCGTAACCGAAGTTGGAGGCAGTGCTGAGCTCCGGCTGCGAGTTGAGGATGTCACCCATCTTCCAGCGCCGCGAACGCAGGGGACCGCCGTTGTTGGCCTCAAGCGCCTTTTCGCCGCGCAGATAGGTCATCACGTTGTCCATGGTCACGCCGACGCCGTAGGCAGCCAGCTCGGCCGCGCTGATGCCCAGCCGAGTTTGCGCCGAGGCCGCGCCGCCGAGGCCCGCGGTGGTAAACGGCACCAGCGACAAACCGGCGCCGGAGTTGATTGACGCATAAATCGTGCGCGATGCCGCAGGCACCGATTCCAGGATTTCCGAGGCGCTCCAGACGGCAGGCGTCTGCAGCGTGCCGCCGGCCGACAGGCGATAGGCCTTCAGGTCGCCGGTCCAGTCGTCGGAAAAATACTCCGGCACGTAGACCAGAAAACCGGTGCCGGTGCGGGAACCCGAGGAGGCAACGCCGCCCGCCGGGCGGGCACGGCTGGTGACATCCAGCAGCACGTCGCGCATGGCCTGGGTGATCGCTTCTGGCGTTCGGGCGTTGATAAAGCGGCCGCGCGTATTGACGCTGGCGTGCCAGATGTCGTCAACCGTGCTGGGGGCATCGTTCTCACGCGGCGGCCAGGCCGGCGGGTTGGTGTAGCCCTCGCGCCAGTCGTTCGGCGGCAGCGAATGGGTGACGCCGTAGGCATTGCCGGTGGCGCCCAGGGTGACGCCGTAGAAATTCATGTGCGGGAAGGTCTTGCAGTCCACCCAGGGCTCGGCGGTGCCGCTGGCGCAGGAGGCCGGCACCTGGATTGCGGTCTGGTTCATGCCCGGCTGCAGCGTGTTCTCGTAGTACCTGCTGGCGATATCGGCCAGGGTGTTTGAGTTGCTGTCAGCGAAGGGAAAACCGAGCGCGCCGTCGATGTTGCCGACGGTCGGGCCGTCTTGATTGGAATAGCCATCGGTAAACAGCATGCCGCCATTGACCTGGCAGGCGCCGCCATTGGCCTCGTTCAGCACGGGCTGAGGCGGGTTGACGGCATTAACCGCCGCAGGCCCGCGCCGGAACTGCTCGCCCAGGTGCGCGACCGCCTGGCGGTTGGGCGTGGAGCCCGAAATGCCGAGGGTCAGCAGAGAGTTGTTGTATAGATTGTCGCGGGCGGTCTGAATCTCCAGATCGTTCATCACCACGTCGACGCGCTGGTTGATGGTGAAGAAGCCCACACGCATGAACTCGACGTCGGCCAGGGCGCGCGTCATGCCGGCGACCATGGCGCGGTTGCGGTTGCCGTAGAAGCTGAACCAGTTGGCGAAGTTCTGGATCTGCTGGGCGTAGATGGCCGGGCTGGCATAGTTGCCCGGACGGATCTCGTAGCGGTACATGTTGCAGCCGGCGCCGCAGGCGTTCGCTGCCAGAGCGCGGTTGGCCGCAGTAAAGCCGGCGGGCACCGGGGTGGCTTCGGCCAAGTAGTACTGCGCCGGCAGGTACTCGATGCCGAGGTCACAGGTCTGAGTCATGAGATGCGGGGCGGCCAGGGTCACCCACATACGCTGCGTCGGGCGTGCCGTCGCCAGCCCGCCGCAGGCACCGTCGGCTGCCCGGAAGTAGGTCGTACCCGCTGGCAAAACGGTGCCGTTGGTGACGCGGAACAGCTCGTCGGCCGCAGGGGTTCCGGTTTGGGTGCGGCTAAGCCGCACGTTATTGCAGGTCAGCGAGAGCACGACTGGGCTGGTGAGGTACTGATAGTTGGTGTTGTTGGTGCCGCCGGTGCCGGGCAGCCCTCCGCATGCGCTATCGCGAGCCACGCCTATGCCCGCCGGAAACACGGTGCCGATGTTGTAGGTGGCGTTGCCCTCGATCAGGAAATTGCCGTCTTCACCCTCCGCATCGGTACGATCGCGGTGCTCCACCGAAACATTCAGGATGGGAGTGGCAGCGCGCGGATTGACCCGAGTGGCGGTGACGGATGCATCGGGCAGCTCACTGCCGTCACCGCGTTTCCAGGGCCGGTACTCGGTGGCCGGGTCGTAGTAGGAGGGGTTGATCTCCGGCGAGCGGCCAAAGCCAAACTGAAGGATCGGCGGAATCGAGTAGCGATTGTTGCCGATTCGATGGCCCGGGTAGGGAATCAGGTGGTGGAAATTGCACTCACCGCCGCCGCCGGCACCGGCGCGCAGGCCGCCTGACTCGTTATAGAAGGCGTTGGTGGCGGAGGTCGAGGTGCCGGAGCAGCCGTAGCCGTCGCGGACCTGCGGGAACAGGGTCTCGAAGGTCATCGAGCCGGAGTCGTCGACCGCCATGATGAAGCCGGGCTTGACCGGCTGCTGCACGTATAGTGGGTACTGCGCAACGTTGAACTGCGCCTGGGCGGGTGCTGCGAGACCCGACAGCAGCGCCAGAGTGGCGACCTGCAGGCTCAATGAGATACGGCTACGAAGCATGGCGGGACTCCCGATCGGCTTCAAGGAACAAAAATGGATTGGACGACTGCCCAAGCGCGCGCGTCACTGTCGTCGCGAGCATCGTTATCGGCGGAGCTAATCGTGTAGTACATGCATTGCGCAATATCGATTGCCGAGCCCGCTTGGAGCGAACCTTGCGCGCCACTGCCGGGGTCAAACGCAGCCAGAGCAATATGACCTGCCCGCCCGGTAGCTGCTGTTCGGTGACCGGTCCAGGCCGGCGTCGGAGCGGCATCAAGAACGGGGCAATCCTCAAGCATGGCGCGCTCATGCAGCTGCCGCTCCATCGTCCGAAGTCGTTCTTCCGCCGCCTCGAACGCCTGGGTGTCCGCCCAGTAGGCCTGCACCATCTTTTCCTGAAGACTGGTGACCTGAGCTGCAGATACCGCCAGCAGGCTCAGCAGAATAAGGATCATCATCGACACGAACAGCGCCGCGCCGCGCTGATGATTGCCGGGCTTGAGCCCACGCACTCGAAAATTAATTGCCATGGCTCAATTCCTCACTCTGTTGCGTATCGTGACAACCGACTCGTACACCTGACGCACGCGCCCATCGACCGGAACGTTTATTACCGTGTCGCCAGCTCTATAGGGAGGCGAGGCTGCATCTCTCGGCGCAGCGCCGCTGCGAGCACTGCGCATCAGAAGCCCGATGCGCACGTTCAGGGCGCGCTGCCAGGCGAGCCTTGCGTCCGCATCCAGCCCATTGATTCCACCGGCGGTGTAATACCGATCCAGAATGTCGTCGCGGGCGCCTATCGAGTCAGCGCCGAATACCAGCTGCATAGACTCGACGCCCTCGACCAGAGTCTGCGGGCCGGACAACAACGAAATACCGTTTGGATCAAACCGACGCTGACGCAGTGAGGGCTCGCCGCTCGCCGCATCGAGCCCAACGTAATAGACAACGTACTCATAGCGCTGTGCCGTGGAGTTGTAATCCTCGCCGCCCACCCAGGGCGACGCATTCAGACCTCCGACGCCGGCATTCAGGGTTGGGCCTGTGCCGCGGATCTGGAACAGCGACATCTTGTCCCGGTTCGACAGACCATACATCTGACCCACTTCGAAGAAAGCCGCGTCCGAGGGATCGGTCAGGGTCAACGTGCCTACGCCACCGAGGCTCTGCACATCAGCACTGAGTTCACCGCCGAGGAAGCGGGCGACGATGATGTCGCTGCCGGCGATCGCATCGCCCGCGAGTGAGTTCAACTCGGTTGGCAACGTCGGGGTGTAGGCCCCAGACCCACCCGCAGGAGTGACTCCCGCAGTCAGATCGACCGCCTGGCCAGGAGCAGATCCGGTGAACTCATAGGCCTGCAGCGGGAAGTCGATGCGCAGCGCGAAAGGTGCGGCTGCGACGTTGGTGCTGGGCACTACGGCGTGATTGAAGATACTTGTCCGCTCGATGTAGGCGCGCTCGTTCAAATAGCCGAGATTGCCCGCCATTCGAAGATCGCGCTTCATAAAGTCCATCGCAAAACGGGCGTTCTCCTGAACCCGCGAAGCGCCTTCCGCGGCGCCAAATGCCGCGCTGCTCGCGGAGAAAATCTGGATAAGGCCGGTGAGCAGCACCACCCCAATCGCCATCGCCACCATCAGCTCGATGAGCGAGAGGCCAGACTGCGAATCCGGGGTGTATGGGGGAGCCTGATGGATTCGCATCGCCTCAGAGCTCCGTCTGCAGGGTAAAGAGGGTTTCGCTGGGCGATGTGCAGCCAGGGGTCTGGGCGATGGCTTGGCTTCTGTCGTCCGTCCAGCAGACCTGAACGTTAAGCTGAACGCGCCTTGCCGCGCCGGCGAGGGGCGTCATTTGCGCGCGGATTCTGCCTTCGGGCAGCGTCCTGCAGACGCGGTCGGCGAAACGGCGCAGGTCGCAGTTGAGCGCGTTGCTGTCGTTGCCGCAGGTGTAGGCGGGCGCAACGGCAAGGTCGCAGTTGGAGTTGGTGAAGGTGGGCAGCGCGATCAGGCCGGCCTTACTGTTGCTGCCGTTGGCGATGTAGCTGCGCGCGGTGTCCGTGTACTCATAGGCGATGTTGGCCGCCTGCGTGCGATAGGAGGCGCTCTGCGTATTCCGGAGGGAAACGGCCAGCAGGCTGCCCATGCCGAGCAGGCCCACCGAGAGCACGAGCACAGCCACCATGACCTCGACGAGAGACATGCCCTGCTGCAGGGACCGACGCTTTGCGCACGCACGCACTAACGATGAAGAGCGCATGGTCAGCAGTTCCCCTTGGCAAGATTGACAGACCCGGATGCAGTTACCGTCAGGGTGCGAACGTGCTCCTTGCCGCTCACGCAGGTGCGCGGCTCCAAGGTCAACACAGCGTTACCGGCCGCCAGCGCCGGCAGAATTCGCCGGCCTCTGCCGTCAAAACGAATTGCAAGCGTGCCGATCAGCTCGTCGTTGGCGTTGACGGGGCCGGTGCTGCGGATCTCCCCGTCATTAAGCGTTCCGTTTCGGTTGACATCGGACCAGGAGATCCAGCCGTTGTCCCAGCTGCCGCCGCAGTCATCGACCGTGGTGTTGGCCGCACAAAACCCGCCGCCGGTGTTGAGCTGAATCGACACCGTGCGCGCCAGGCTGATGGCTGCGATCAGCTCGTTGGTCTGGCCCGCCAGCCGGTTTCGCGTGATGGCCTCGTTGAAACTTGGAAGCGCCACTGCGAGCGCGATCGCAGCGATCGACACGACGACCATGAGTTCGATCAGGGTGAAACCGCGGCTTTTAGTGAATCTGGACATGGGGCGCTCCGGATTTCTTCGATAGAAACAGTATCGCGAGTCTGGCGCCGTTCGGCGCCGGGACGGACGGCCGGTAGATGCCTGCCGACCGGCGTGGGCGGCGGGCTGTGAGCGCAGCAGGACAGGCTCGCCCTGCCCTGCCTGCGCCGCAGAAACGGCGGTTTGCCGGCCGTATGCGCTCAGCCGCCGAGCAGCGCGACGGCGGCGTCAACCTGGCTCTGGCGACCGAGCGCGTGGCCGGCCTGCTGCAGCGCGTGCGCGAGCTGGGCGGGGCTGTCGGCGCGCAGGGTGGCGTGGCCGACCTTGCGGCCGGGGCGTGCGCTTTTGCCGTAGTCGTGCCAGTGCAGGCCGGGCACGGTGAGCGCGGCGGCGCAGTCGGGCAGTTCGCTGATCCAGTTGAGCATGGCGCTGTGGCCGCGGGTGGCGGTGTCGCCCAGCGGCAGGCCGAGCACGGCGCGCAGGTGGTTCTCGAACTGGCTGCAGACGGCGCCTTCAATCGTCCAGTGGCCGCTGTTGTGCACCCGCGGGGCCATCTCGTTGGCGAGCAGCCGGCCGTCGCGCTCGAACAGCTCCAGGGCGAAGGTGCCGACGTAGTCGAGTTCATCGGCCAGCGCCTGCGCGTGCCGCACCGCGGCCTCGGCCAGCGCTGGCGAGGCCTGAATGGGCGCGAGGCTCAGGCTGAGGATGCCGTCGTGGTGCCAGTTGCGGGTCAGCGGGTAGCTGCGGAACTCGCCGCTGCGGCTGCGCACCGCGACGACGGAGAGCTCGCGCTCGAACGGCACGAAGGCTTCCAGGATCAGGCTGGCCTCGGCCTGGCCGTGGCTGAGCTCGGCCCAGGCGGCCTCGATGTCGGCAGGCTGGCGCAGGCGGAACTGGCCCTTGCCGTCGTAGCCGAGGCGGCGGGTCTTGAGGATGCTGGGCAGGCCGATGCGTTCGACCGCGGCGCGCAGCTGCTCCAGCGAATCGACAGCGGCGAACTCCGGGGTGCCGATGCCGAGCCGGCGGAACAGGCTCTTCTCGGCCATGCGGTCCTGCGCCACCGCCAGCGCCTGCGGGTTGGGGAACACCGGCACGCGCTGGGCCAGCCACTGCGCGCTTTCGGCCGGCACGTTCTCGAAATCGAAGGTGGCGAGGTCGATCTGCGCGGCGAAGCGTCCGAGCGCGTCGAGATCGCGGTAGTCGGCCTGCATCAGCGCGGCGACCTGGCCGCCGCAGGCGTTGGCGTCGGTGTCGAGCATCAGGAACTTGGCGCCGAGCGGCGCGCCGGCCAGCGCCAGCATGCGCGCCAGCTGGCCGCCGCCGAGCACGCCGACGCGGATCAGCTCGCGTTCGCTCACGGCAGCCTCGGGTCCGGCGCGGCCAGCACATCCGCGGTCTGCTTGGCGCGGAACGCAGCCAGCGCCTGGCGGATTTCGGGGTGATCGGCGGCCAGCAGGGCGGCGGCGAACAGGCCGGCATTGGCCGCACCGGCGGCGCCGATGGCAAAGGTTGCCACCGGAATACCGGCCGGCATCTGCACGATCGACAGCAGCGAATCGAGGCCATTCAGCGCCTTCGACTGCACCGGCACGCCGAGCACCGGCACTGCCGTTTTGGCGGCCAGCATGCCCGGCAGATGGGCGGCGCCACCGGCCCCGGCGATGATCGCGCGCAGGCCGCGCGATTCAGCGTTTGCGGCGTAGTCGAACAGTAAATCCGGAGTGCGATGGGCAGACACCACCCGCACCTCGTGCGGGACGCCCAACGCCTCAAGCCGCTGCACGGCGTGCTGCAGGGTGTCCCAATCCGAACGGGAGCCCATCACCACGCCGACGATCGGCGCGTCCGGGTGGGCTTTCGGCGAGTGCTGCGTCATCGGCTGCGACCTCCGCGTGGCGACCATCAACGCGGGCGGGGCCACCCCGCCGCGGCCGCGTAGTGTAGTCGCGGCCGCGGCGCTGCGCTTTGCGCGGCTCGCCGCCTTCGGCCAGAATCGACGGCCGCCTCATTCCTATGAAGATCGCCATGGCCCTCGACCCGCGCCTGCTCGAAATTCTCTGCTGCCCGCTGACCCGGCAGCCCCTGCAGATGCTCGACGGCGCGCGCCTGGCGGCGCTGAACGCGGCGATCGCCAAAGGCGACGTCGCGCAGACCGACGGCGAGCCGATCAAGGCCGCTTGGAGTGAAGCCCTGGTCACCGCCAACGGCAGCCGCGCGTACCGGATCGACGACGGCATTCCGGTGCTGCTGGCCGAAGAGGCCGTCGAGCTGGCAAAGGTGCCGGGCTGCGAGCCACGCGCCGCCTGAAGCGCAGCGCGCGCCCTGCCCCAGCCCTGCCGCATCGGGCAGCACCGGCAGTGTCAGCAGGGTGTGCACCGCCGGGCCGCTTGCGCACAGCCGGGCCCATAGACTCTCGGCTCGCCGTCGGCGCTTTCCGACAACAAGGATCCCCATGCCTCAGGCCAGCGACGCCATACCGCCACCGGCGCAGGCCGTCACAGCCGCCGCCGCTGCCCCACAGCTGCTGCCCAGCGAGCGTGCGCGTCTGCCTTTGGACGTGGCACGCGCGCTGGAAGAAGACTTGGGCGACGGCGACGCCACCGCGGCGCTGATCGATGAAGACGCCCGCGGCTGCGCGCGGCTGACCTGCAAGCAGGCCGATGCGGTGCTGGCCGGGCGTGACTGGTTCGACACCTGTTTCCGCGCGCTCGACCCGGGCATGCAGATCGACTGGGCTGCGGCCGACGGCGAGCGCCTGAGCTCCGGCCAGGTGATCTGCCGGCTGGCCGGGCGCAGCCGGGCGCTGCTGTCGGCCGAGCGCAGCGCGCTGAACTTTCTGCAGACGCTGTCGGCGACCGCCACCCGCACTGCCGCCTTCGTGCAGGCCGTGGCCGGCACCCGCGCGCGCATTCTGGACACCCGCAAGACGCTGCCCGGGCTGCGTCTGGCGCAGAAGTACGCGGTGCGCTGCGGCGGCGGGCACAACCACCGGATCGGCCTGTTCGACGCGGTGATGGTGAAGGAGAACCACATCGCTGCGGCCGGCTCGATCGCCGCGATTGTCGAGCGCGCGCGGCGCCTGCACCCGCAGCTGCTGGTGATCGTCGAGGTCGAGGACATGGCCGAACTCGAACAGGCGATCGCGGCCGCGGCGGACCGCATCCTGATCGATGACTTCGCGCTTGAGGACATGCGCCGCGCGGTGCAGATCAGCGCCGGCCGGGTGCCGCTGGAGGTCTCCGGCGGGGTTGATCTGGAAAGCGTGCGGGCGATCGCCGACACCGGCGTCGACTGCATCTCGATCGGCGGCCTGACCAAGCACATCGAGGCGGTCGATTTTTCGCTGCGGGCCCACGGCTGAACGTTACTCAAACTGTGCAGACGCGGCGGCGCTTCCCGATTCACGTCTGAGAGACAAAAAAAGAAAGCCGCCCACCTGCAGCGCCTGCCGTCATCGGCGCAGCAGACGCTGCGCGTCCCGTTCGCAGGCGGATTCCACCGCGCGGGCGCCACGCTTGGAAAGCGCGGGACGTGCTCAGCAGCGACTGCAGCTGACACCCCCCAAACCGGGGTCTGGTGCCCTCAAGCCGGGCCCAGCACCCGCCCCATCAGGCTGCGCAGGGCCAGCGGCTTCAGCGGTTTCTGCAGCAGCCAGCAGCCGGCCGCAGCGACCGCCTCGCGGACCGCCTCGCTGTGGTCGGCGGTGATGATCACGCAGGGGATGCGCTGGGCTGCTGGGCCGAGCGCCGCGCGCAGCTTCAGCCCGGTCTGGCCGTCGTCGAGGTGGTAGTCGAACAGCAGCAGGTCGGGCGGGCTGGCGGTCAGCGCGGCGCGGATCGTGGAGGGCTCGGTCAGCGCCATCACCTCGCAACCCCAGCCCGACAGCAGGGCCTGCATGCCGCCGAGCACGCCGGCATCGTTGTCGACCACGAGAACGCGCGCGCGGAAGTTCGGGCCGCTCGGCGCGCTGACCGCGACCGGCGCTGCGGCCACCGGCGCGGTCTGCGGCAGCAGGATCGCGAAACAGGTGCCGTGGCCGAGCCGCGAGCGCAGCTGGATCGGATGCTCCAGCAGACGGCTGATGCGCTCGGCGATCGCCAGGCCGAGGCCCAGCCCCTGGCCGCCGTGGTCGAGCCGGCGGAACTCCTCGAAGATCAGCTGCTGGTGCTCCGGCGCGATGCCCGGGCCGGTGTCGTGGACCTGAATGGCCACGCCCGCGCCGCGCCGACGCACGCCCAGCAGCAGCCGGCCCGAGGGCGTATAGCGGACCGCATTGGCGAGAAAATTCTGCAGCACTCGGCGCAGCAGCTGCGGGTCCGAGCACACCCACAGGCGGGTGCGCGGAGCGTGCAGCGTGAGGCCCTTCCCGGCCGCCATCAGGCCGAACTCAGCGGCCAGCGCCTGCAGCAGCGGATCCAGCGCAAAGGCCTCGACCTTGGGCACCAGCCCGCCTGCGTCCAGCCGCGAGATATCCAGCAGCCCGCCGAGCAGCACTTCGGCCGAGCTCAGGGCGGCGTCGATATTGCCGAGCGGCCCCTTGACGGCCGGGTCGGTGACGCGTTGCTGCAGCGCATGCGTGAACAGGTGGGCGGCGTTGAGCGGCTGCGCCAGATCGTGGCTGACCGCGGCCAGCAGCCGCGATTTGGCCTGATTGGCGCGCTCGGCCTCGGCGCGGGCGGCGCGGAACTCGGCGGTGCGCGAGGCCACCCGCTGCTCCAACGTTTCGTTGACCCGGCGCAGCTCGGCCTCGGCGCGGCGGAAGGCGGTGACATCGGTAAAGGTCGCGACGAAACCGCCGCCGGGCATCGGCGTGCCGCGGATCTCGACGATGCGGCCGTCGGGAAAGCGCCGCTCGGTCACGTAGGGCGTACCGGCGCGCATATGGGCGATGCGCTTGTCGACCTCGGCCTCGATATCGAAGGCGCGCACGAAGCCGCGCTGCAGGTTGCGTCGCACCAGCTCAGCGACCGCCACGCCGACCTTGAGCTTTGCGTCTTCGAAGTCGAACAGGCGCTGGTAGACGCCGTTCCAGGCGACCAGGCGCAGCTCTCGATCAACCACGCTGATGCCCTGGGCCATGTTCTCCAGTGCGGCTTCAAGCACGCGCTGGTTGAAGCGCAGCGCGCTGGAGGCTTCGCCAACAATGGCGGCGACGGTTTCCAGATCACGGCCGTGCGCGCGGCGGGCGGCTTCGAGCAGCAGCCGTGCGGACGCGGCACCGAGCACGGTGGCCAGCTCCAACTCCACCCTCGCCTCGACGGCCGCGTCAATTTCGGCCGGGTTCGCGCCGGCGGGGATCAGCGCCTCGACCCGGCCCTCCGGCAGGAAGCGCCGCGCGACATCGCCGAGCGTGCCGAGGTCGAGCGACGCCAGCGGCTTGGATTGTTCATTGGCGATACGGCCGGCGCCGGCGCGCGCGCACCAGGCCGTCACCGCAGTGCCCAAGGCGAGGCTCAGGACCAGGCCTCGGGTCGTGCGGCTCCAGCCGCTCAGCCCGAACATGGCATCCGGCGCCAGCCAGCTCCAGCCGAACGGCCCCGAGCGCAGCCAGCCGCTGTCGGCGCCGAAGGCGTCGACCAGGCTCGGCAGCAGCATCAGCCAGCTCCAGATCGCAAAGCCGCAGAGCAGCCCGATCAGCACCGCGCGCGGCGGCGTTTGCGGGCGCCAGATCGCGTAGCCCAGCGCGGGCGCCAGCGTCGCCAGCGCCGAGAAGCTCAGCGCCCCGATGTCGGCCAGGGCCTCGCTGCCGGCAATCGAGCGGCTGTAGATCCAGGCCAGCAGCAGCACGCCAAGGATGATCAGCCGCCGCTGCAGCAGCACGCTGCCGCGCAGGTCGCGGCCCACGCGCTGGCCCCAGGAGCCGCGCAGCAGCAGCGGCGCCAGCCAGTGGTTGCCGATCATCAAACTGAGCGCCAAGGTCGCCAAAATCACCATGCCGGTCGCCGCCGACAGCCCCCCCAGGAACCCCAGCACCGCCAGCGCGTTGCTGCCTTTCGACAGCGGCAGCGCCAGCACGTAGAGATCGGACGGCACGCCCAGCGGCGCCAGCACCGCGCTGCCGGCGGCGGCAATCGGCAGGATCGGCAGCGCGATCAGCAGCATGTACAGCGGAAACAGCCAGCGCGCGGTGTGCAGGTGGCGCTCCTCGCGGCACTCGACCACGCCGACGTGGAACTGGTGCGGCAGGGTGAACATCGCCAGCACGCCCAGCACCACCAGCGACGGGAAGCCGCTGGCGCCGCCTTCGACCGGCGCCGGCGGGGTCGAGGTGTCGAAGTTCAGCAGCACGAACACGCCGAGCACCAGCATTGCGCCCAGCTTGAGCAGGGATTCCACCGCCATCGCCAGCACCAGGCCGCGGTTGTGCTCGGCGGCATTGGCGCTGCGCGCGCCGAACAGCATCGCGAACAGCGCCATCGCCAGCGCGACGTAGAGCGCGCTGTCCTGCCAGGCCGGGCCGTCGAAGGCGCTGCCGCGGGTCAACAGGCCAAAGCTCATCGCCACCGCTTTCAGCTGCAGGGCGATGTAGGGCAGCAGGCCGAGTGCGGCGATCGCAGTCACCGCCGCCGCCAGCGAGGAGCTCTTGCCCAGGCGGGTGGCGATGAAGTCGGCCAGCGACGCAGCCCGCTGGGCGCGCGCCATCCGCACCAGCTTGAGCATCAAGCTCAGGCCGAACGCGTACAGCAGAATCGTGCCGATAAAGGTGGGCGGCAGCCACCAGCCGGAGCGCGCGGCCTGGGTGACGGTGCCGTAGAAGGTCCAGCTGGTGCAGTAGACCGCCAGCGACAGGCCGTAGACATACTGCCAGTGGCCGGCGAACAGGCCCGGCCGGCGCTCGCCGAGCAGCGCCGCGCCGAACAGCAGGCCCAGCCAGACCAGACCGCTGGCGATGAGCAGGATCTCGGTCATCGGCGCTGTCCTGCGCTATCGGGCAGCGCGCTCAGGCGCCAAGCGCATCCAGCGCGCGCGCCAGCCACTGCAGCTGAGCGCCCGAACGGGTGTCGTAGTCGGCGCCGGTGTAGCCCCACCAGTCCCAGCATGCTTTCGGATTCAGGGGCGCGAAGCTCGCGCGGGTCTGCGGATAGAGTACGACCACGCCGTAGGCATCGGCCCACGTGTTGAAACCGCCGTCGCGCACGAGAGCCTCGCCGATCTTGTCGGCGTTCTGCTCGCAGCCGTGGAAAGCCACCAGCAGGCCGCAGCGGTCGCCGGCACACTGCGGCGGCACGTAGACGTAGCCGGTCTCGGCCAGCTGGGTCGCCGGGCCCTCGCCGGTCAACGCGTCCTGATTGAAGCTGCGCAGCTCGCCCGCGGCAGCCGCTGCGGCCGGCGCGGGGGCCTCGCCAAACAGCGCCTTGAACACCGCGCCGGGGGCATCGAAGCCGCAGCGGCCAATGAACGGCGACTTCGGATCGGCGCATTCGTCGCCGCTGCCGGGCAGCGACAGCAGATGGCCGTAGGGGCCTTCCAGCTCGGCGCTGACCTCCAGCCCGGGCGCGAGGTCGGCCAGCGCGCGATAGAGCCCGACAGCGGCGCCACCGACCACGGGCGCGACCTTGATGTCCTGCGCACCGTGCAGCACCAGCACCCGGTCATTGGCGAGATTCGACAGCGGCGCAATCACGCCGGCCTCTGAACGACGCTGCGCTTGGGCGAGCAGCGCGGGCACGTCCGGCGCCGCGGGCTCCGCCGAGATGCACGGCCCCAGCGCGGTGCCGAGATCGCCGCCGGCACAGCCATACGGGCCGCCGGCGATCAGCGCCGCGCCTTGGATGCGCTCGGACAGGGCCAGATGCGCCTGGGTAGCCATATAGGCGCCCGAGGACAGGCCGACAACGGCGACGCGATCCGGGTCGATCGACAGGCTCGGCAGGGCGGGCGCCTGCGCCTGGCTGCTGCAGGCGGCAAGACTCGCGCTGATGAGCGCGGCGAGGATCCAGCGGCTCGGGCTGAGCGGCATGAGCATTTCCTTTGGGCAGGTACAAAAAAAGTGGCCGGCGCACCTTTCGGGAGCCGGCCACGCGCGGAGGAGCGCGCCACAAAACGGTGCAGCAAATCGCCAGGGCTAGAAATCGTAGCTCGCGGTCAGGCTGTAGGTGCGCGGGGCGCCGTAGAAGCCGCTGAGGATGCCAAGCGCGCCGATGTTGTAGCCGGTGGTGCGGTATTCCTTGTCGGCGAGGTTGCTGCCCTCCAGCGCAAAGCGCCAGGCGCCCTCGGTCTGCCAGATCAGCCCGGCTGAGACCAGACCGTAGCCGGGCTGTTTGATCGCCTCGGACAGATCGGTGGTCGGGTAGACCTCACTCTGATAGCTGTAGCTGACGCGCGAAGTAAAGCTGCCGCCGTCGGCCATTTGCAGGGTGTGCAGGGCGCTGATGGCGGCCGAGAAATCCGGCGCGTTGGTGAATCTCTGGTTGCCGGCGACGTTGACGTTGTTGGTGATGAACTCGTCGTACTCGGCATCCAGCCAGGCGAAATTGCCCTGCAGGCTGAAGCTGTCGGACAGCAGCGCCTGATACTCCAGCTCGACGCCGCTGACCGTGCCCTTGCCGGCGTTGGCGAAGTCGCCAAAGAAGATCGGCGGGGTGCTGCCCGGCACTTCGGTAAACACCGACAGCTGGATGTCCTGATAGTCGCTGTTGAAGTAGGCGAGGTTCAGGAACAGACGGTTGTCGAGGAAGGCGTTCTTGGCGCCGATCTCGTAGGTGGTGACGGTTTCATCGTCGAACGGCAGCCGCGAGCGCGGCACTGCGGTGGCCTGGGCGCGGATGTTGAAACCACCGGACTTGAAGCCGCGGCTGGCCAGCGCATACAGCAGCACTTCATCGCTCAGCTTGTAGTCCAGCGAGATCTTCGGCGAGAAGTTCTGAAAGCTCACCGAGTCCTCGAAGTCAGCCGCGACCACGCCGCTGGGGCGGGTGAACGTCGCATTGGTGTAGCCGATGTTGAAGACGTCCGCGGTCTTCTTCTCGTCGGTGTAGCGGCCGCCCAGGGTCAGCGCCCACTGCGGCGCGAAATCCCAGCTGAACTCGCCGTACAGCGCGATGCTGTCGGTGTCGATGGTGCCCTGAGTGTCGCCGAAGGAAAGCCCGAAGAAGTTGTTCAGCACCTGACCGCCGGCCGAGCCGGTGAACCAGTACAGGCCGCCCACGCCGCGCACGTCGCCGCCGCCGTCGTAGTTGAGCTGGAACTCCTGCGACAGCTGATCGTCGGCGTAGAACGCCTTGACGTCTGCGAGAGTGTTCGGCAGCAGATCGAAATCGATATTGGTTTCGGTGTCGGACTCGCGGTAGGCGCTGACCGACTTCAGCACCCAGGCGTCGCCGAGGTTCCAGCTCAAGGTGGCCGAGGCGCCGAACATCGACGTGTCGTTGATGTTGGGCATGCCGTTGCGCACGTCATAGCGCGAGCCCAGCGGCAGCGAGGTCGGGGCGAATCGGTTGGGCGCGAGCAGCTGGGCGCCGCGCACGCCGCTCTGGTCGTCCATCCAGTCGATGCTGAACTTGGCCGAGAAATCCGGCGAGCCGAGATAGCCGAGGCTGGCGCGGGCGGCGAGGATTTCCTTATCGGACACTTCCTGGCCGGTGATGATGTTCTGCCCGAAACCGTCGCGCGACAGCGAGGCGACTGCAAACCGGCTGGCCCAGCTTTCGCCCAGCGGCAGATTGAGGCTGCCTTTGACGTCGAGCTGGCTGTAGTTTCCGATCGAGACCGAGCCGCGGCCGTAGAACTCCTCGTCCATCGCTCGCGAGACGTACTTGATCGCGCCGCCGATGGTGTTCTTGCCGTACAGCGAGCCCTGCGGACCGCGCAATACTTCGATGCGCTCGACGTCGAACACGTCCAGCAGCGCACCCTGCGGGCGCGCTATGTAGACATCGTCCAGATACAGGCCGACGCCGGGGTCGACGCCCCACAGCGGATCGCTCTGGCCGACCGCGCGGATGTAGGCGGTGAGCGTGCTGGAGGACCCGCGCGCGGCGTAGATCGTCAGGTTGGGCACGTAGGCGCCGATGTCGCTGATGTCCTGCACGTCGAGCTTGTCGAGGGTGTCGGCGGTGAAGGCGGTGACCGCGATCGGGACATCCTGCAGGGACTCCTCGCGCTTGCGCGCCGACACCGTGATTGCATCGAGCGTGGTGAGCTTGGCTTCTTCGCCCTTGGCCGGCGCTGCGGACTGTGCCGAAACGGCGCAGGGTGTCGCCAGCACGGCAGCGATGATGTAACTGAGCGGCTTGCGCATCATTGTGGATTCCCCTCCAGGTGTGAATTCGCGGGGCTCTGTCGCGCAGACGGCGCAGGCTCCCGATGCCGGCAAAGCCTAGGGGGGGGCGCAGCGCGCAGCACTTGTACCTTCGTACAGTGACCGCCGACGGCCGCCCTGCGAATACTCCTGCCTGTCTTTCGATGCCGTGCGCGCCGCCTAATGCTCAGCCTGATCGGGCTTGTCACCGCCCTGCTGCTCCTTATGTTCCTGACGATCCGCGGCATGAATCTGTTCGTGGCCACACCGCTGTGCGCGCTGCTGGTGGCGCTGACCTCAGGCATTGCGCTGATGCCGCCACTGGCGGCTGAAGGCGAAGCCAACCTGATTGCCGCCTACATGCAGGGATTCACCGGCTTCATCGCCAGCTGGTTCTTCATGTTCCTGCTTGGCTCGATCTTCGGGAAACTAATGGAAGACACCGGCGCCGCCGACAGCGTGGCGCGCTGGATCGTTAACCATATCGGCCCGCAGCGGGCAGCGCTGGCGGTGGTGGCGGCCTGCGCCATCCTGACCTACGGCGGCGTCAGCCTGTTCGTGGTGGCGTTCTCGGTCTACCCCACTGCGCTGGCGCTGTTTCGCGAGGCCAATCTTCCGCGGCGGTTTATTCCCGCAGCGCTGGCGTTCGGGTCGGTGACTTTCACGATGACCTCGGCCGGTTCGCCGGAAATCCAGAACTGGATTCCCATCCAGTACCTTGGAACGTCACCGTGGGCGGCCTGGCAGGCCAGCCTGGTGACCGCTCTGTTCATGGCCGGCGCGGGCTACGCCTGGCTGGTGTGGATGCTGAAGCGCGCGACCGCGCGCGGCGAGGTGTTCGAGGGGCGCAGCGACGACCCGCAGACGGTGGAGTACACGCTGCCCGCCGTTTGGCAGGCGCTGGTGGGGCCGGCGCTGGTGCTGACGGTGTCGTTCGTCTTTCACGACAGCCTGCAGACCTCGGCGCTGATCTTGGCCCTGCTGGCCGGCTGCGTTGGCGTCTACGTGTTCTGCTTCAACTCACGCCGTAACCCCGGCAAAGCGGTGGCCGAGGGCAGCACCGGCGCCTTGATCGCCATCGGCAATACCGCCGCGGTGGTTGGCTTTGGCGCCGTCGCCAAGGCCGCGCCCGCGTTCATGCTGGTAGTGGACTGGGTGACCCACCTGCCGGGTGGCGGCCTGGTCAATGCGGCGGTGGCGGTCAGCCTGGTGGCTGCCATCACTGGATCGGCCTCGGGCGGGCAAGTGATCGCGCTGCCGATTCTTGCGCCGATCTTTCTGGGCCAGGGCGTCAACCCCGACCAGCTGCATCGCTCGGTGGCGATTTCGTCCGGCGTGCTGGATTCGATGCCGCACAACGGCTACGTGGTGACGACCATCCGCGCGATCTGCGGCGAAACCCATCACGCGGCCTACGGCCCGATGGCGGCGCTGACCGTGGTGGTGCCCGGGATTGGTCTCGCGCTCTGCCTGCTGCTGTTTGCGCTGGGCCTGTAGGCCCCGCGCAGCCGCGCGCCGCCCTTAGGCGACGCGCGGCTGAATCGAAATCAGAGCGAGCACACGCCCGAGGGCGTCAGGTTGAGCAGCGGAATGCTCCGCGTCGCCTGGCCATCGAGCGCGATCTCGGCAACCGCCGTGCCGCAGTCGGTAAACTCGACGGTAACCGTGCCGATCGGCGCGGTCTGCACCGGGTTGGACGCCAGGAATCGGCCGCCGGTGGTGTTTAGAACCGCCAGCACCGCGCGCCCGTTGTCGAAGCCGCCGCCGCTGGTGGCGGGCTCACCGAGCGAGCTGAAAGCGCTGTCCAGGGTGAACCAGATCTTTTCGCCCTGCGCATCAAACGCCTACCAGCTGCCCAGCAGTCGGTTCTCGTCAGGCTTCGGCGTGAACGCAAAACCCTGGCCGCTGAACGCCGAGGTGAACCAGTGGCCGCTGACGCTGGCATCGACCGGCGTTTCGGTAGCGAGCGCGCCCAGCGGAAGGGCGGTGAAGCCCAGCGGCTGATTGACGCCGTCGCCGGTGGCCAGCACCGACAGCACCGCTCCGGCGGGCAGATCAACCGGGGCGAGATCGATCAGGTTGACGCTGCCGTCAGGCGTTGCGACCTTCAGGTCGTAGTTGCCTGCGGGAATCTCGAGGTAATCGCTTGCGGCGAAAAACGGCACGCTGGCGAGCCCGCCCACGATTGCTCCGCGATCGGTGCGGATCGATACAGCCGTGCTCTCCGCGTCCGGACCGAACGGCGCCGCATGGATCACTCGCAGCTTGAGATTGCCGGCGGCGGGTGCGGCGTTGTTGTCGACTAGGGCCTGCAGGGCAAGCGGCTGGCTGTTGGCGCCGCCAGTGGCGAGCACGGTGTAGTCGGCATTGTCAGCCAGAGTGCCTTTGGCGCTGATTGCCACCGGGCGGGTGCCGGCCAGAACAACCTCAAGGCTGTAGGCGCCGGGCGCCAGCGCGATGTAACCGGTGAAGTCGCCTTACTCAACGTTGCTGAGCGCCGTGGCGCCGTTGATGCGCACGTCTACTGCGGTAGCGGCAAGATCGTGGCTGAAGGGGCGAAGTGGCCATCCAGGATGCGGGCGTCGGCAAGGGCAAGCCCCGGCGCGGCAAGGGCGAGGCCGGCAAGGCCGATAAACAGGGGACGAAGGACTGAACTCATGGGTGCTCTCCGGGAAAAGTACGGCCGCGTACATCGATGCGCCGAAATGTTCCAACCCGGCAAGTGTCAACAAAGTTTGCATTGGCACTCACGCCCTGCTGAGCTGGGGACGACATCTTCGTCAGCACGCTGAAGCTGAGGTGAGGACACGGCAAGCGAACAGCGCGCCGCGTCCTGAATTATTAGTCTGCAACCGCCTGTGCGGCCGGGAATCGGACCTTGGCAAGGGTGCCCTTGCCGGCTTCGCTCTCCAGACTCACCGGCCAGCCGAAGCGCGCCGACAGGCGGCGAACGATGGTCAGACCCACGCCTTGGCCGCCTTCCTTGCGCAGGCCGCCGCGGAAGAAGGGATCAAACGCGTGCTCAAGCTCTTCGGAGCTCATGCCGCAGCCGGTGTCATGCACGCAGATGTGGTCGTGATGGATATGCACAACCACGCTGCCCGCGTCGGTATAGGCGCAGGCGTTGCGAATCAAATTGGAGAGGATCACCCGCAGCACTCGCGGGCTGCCGTGCAGGGCAAATGCCGCGTGTTCCTCAATGCGCAGCTCGACGGGCTTGTCCGAAACCAGCGGTCGCGCTTTCTCGACCTCGTCCGCCACAACCTCGTTGATCACGAAGTCCTCCTCGGGCAGGCCGGCGTCGCCCTCACGGGCGAGGATCAGAAAGGACTCGATCAACGCTTCCATATCGCGCGCCGAGCTCAGGATCCGCTTGATCTGACGCCTGGCGTAGGGGGGCAGATCCTCTTCCGCGCCCAGCACGTCGCAGGCGATCCGAATCACCGTCAGCGGGCTGCGCAGCTCGTGGCTTGCATCGCGGGTGAAATTGCGCTCGCGCTCGACGAAGGCCTCGATCTGGGTGGCAAAATCGTGCAGCGCCTGGGCCAGAACCAGCACCTCACCTTCAACATCCAGCGGCAGCTGCTCCGGTGCGAGCGTATCGAGACTGGGCTTTTTCGGATCCCAGTGCTGGACCACGCCAGCCAGCCAGATGACCGGAGACACCGCGCGTTTGGAGATGCGGTAGGTCGCCCAGGCAATGATGTAAATCACGATCAACACGAATATCAGCGGCACCGCGCCGAAAAAGAAAGCCAGCGCATTGACCTGTTCAGCGTCGAAGACCAACAGCAGGCGGCCTCCTTCTCCCCGCTGCACCAGCACCAGCGACCCGCCGCGCGCCGCCGGCAGGCTGTGGTAGCCCTCGGCGAGGCCGCGCAGGTTCTCCGGCAGCCTCGATTCAGACTCGCCGGGGCGCTGCAGAAAACCCCGCATGTTGTAGGTGTCCGGCAGCTCCGCCTGTGGATCGAGCGCGAGTCGCTCGCGGTAGTGTTGGGACTCGTCGGTCAGCGCGCGCTGGATCAGCACGTCCTTGACCACGGCCGAGGCTCCATACACGCCGAGCACGGTGGCACAGCTGATCGCTGCGATCTGCAGGATGAAGGCCGCCCAGATTTTCCGGCGCAGGCCGGTTGAGATACGCATGTTCGATAGGAACCTCGGAGTGGGCTTCGGGATTGGGCACTCAGAGCCGGCGCAATCGAGGCTTCGCAGCATTCGGCAAAGGGTCGCAGTTTTGCCTGCAACCCTCGCTGCTGCTCAATCCGATATCCCGAAACCTGGCTGAGCTCAGCCCGCGCGCTGCGCCGGCTCGGTTTCCAGCTCGGCGAGTCGATAGCCGGCGCTGTGGATGGTGTGCAGCAGTTGACGCTCGAATGGCTTGTCGATCACCTTGCGCAGGTTGTACAGATGGCTGCGCAGGGTGTCCGAATCCGGCAGCGCGTCGCCCCAGATCTCGCGCTCGATGTCGCGGCGACTGACCACGCGCGGCGATTCGCGCATCAGGATGGTGAGCAGCTTCAGGCCGATCGGCGACAGCTGCAGATCGCGGCCGGCGCGGGTCAGGCGCAGGGTGGCCGTATCCAGCACCAGATCGCCCACTTTCAGCACTTCAGCGCTGACCTGACGACGATCGCGACGGATCAGCGCGCGGACGCGGGCTTCAAGCTCCTGGATGGCGAATGGCTTGATCAAGTAATCGTCGCCGCCGGCTTCCAGGCCGCGGACCTTGTCGTCCAGGCTGTCGCGAGCGGTCAACATCAGCACCGGAGTCGATTTCTTCGCCTCTTGGCGAAGGCGGCGGCAGACTTCCAGGCCGTCAAGCCGCGGCAGCATCAGATCCAGCACGACCACGTCGTAGCTGTTCTCGACGGCAAGACGCAGGCCGTCGGCGCCGTCGGCGGCGTAGTCGACACCGAAGCCTTTACGCTCCAGGTACTCGCCCACCATTTCCGAAATATTGCGGTTGTCCTCGATAAGGAGGATCAGACCTGAGGATTCTTCGCGTGACTTCATGGGCGTGCTCCGGGGGGTCGGTTATTCACGGATGTGAATAGACCACGGGCACGGTGAGACGAACGTGAACTTCTACCGACGAATTCTCTACCCCACGCAGGGCCGCGCCGGTTGAGGAAACGGCGGGTTTACGCGGCCGCTGGCCGGGTCAAAGCGGAATCCGGCCCCTTAGCAGATCGCGGTACATCAGCCAATCGCCCAGAAAGGAATACAGCGGATAGCGGAAGGTCGCCGGCCGGTTCTTCTCGAACGCGAGGTGCCCCAGCCAGGCAAAGCCATACCCGCTCAGCAGGCCGGCCAGCAGCCACAGCGGATTGAAGCTGACCAAGGCGGCGATCAGGCACAGCAGGGCTGCGCTGCTGCCGACGAAATGCAGCCGCCGGCAGGTGCGGTTGCTGTGCTCAGACAAGTAGAACGGATAGAACTCGTTGAAGCTGGCGAATCGCGGGGTGGCGCTCATGCGGGCTCCCAGTGGGCCATGGGGTCTAGAAGATGCCGCCTGCAGCAGTCCTCAGGCAAGCTGCGGCGCACCCCAGAAACGCAGGCGGCCCGTCCGCATGGAGCAGGACGGGCCGCCGCCAGCGAGCCGGGGGCCAGCAGGCTCAGTCGACGCTGAGCACCGAGCGCGTGCGATCGCGGCGGCGGTCATCAGCGGCATCGAACTCGCGCATGCAGCGATCCTGCTTGACCATCACGCACTCAAGGTAGTCGGTCGCCATCACCAGCGCCGCCCGGATCGCCTTGCCGGCGGGGGTGCTGTTCTCGTTGGCAAGCGCGCCGCCAAAACCACCGCGGTACAGGCCAACGCTCACGCCGCCGCTCTTGGCTTCGCCCTCGATCGTGCGCACGAACTCGATTTCGCCGGTTTCCGAGTTCACCACGCGTAGGTCGACCGCGATGTAGGCCTTGCTCGACTTGCCGCCCAGCGAGACGCCGCGGAAGCTGACGCCGCCGCCGGTGCTGGCGGTGTTTTCCTCATAGCTGGTGACCGTGCCCATAATCAGATACTGGGCGCCGGTCAGCTTGCCGATGCGGGCGCCCTGCCCCGGCGCCATGCGGCCTGAGGCCGCCAGGTTCTGCTCCTGCATGACGGATTCCAGACGCGAACGCTCGACCACGCTGAAGGCGCGGGTTGCGACCAGTTCGTTCGACAGCATGCCGGTGAGCTCCCAGCCCACTCCGCCGCCCCACCAGCCTGCACCGGATTCGTTCTTGAACTCATCCACCGCCACCGTAATGCGCTCGCCGCGCTGAGCGTGCGCGGCGCTGATGGAAAACAGGCTGGCCGCGGCCAGCACGCAAACGATCATCGATTTCGTCATGGTGTTTCTCCCTGTTGCGCTGCACGTCCGGTGGCGGACCGCCCACCGATTGATTGATGCCGTCGGCCAAGCCTACGCCTGAACCTGCACCTGTTCATCAGAAACGGTACAGAGCGGCAAAACAGGCCATCAGCGCTGGCGGCCGTCGGCAGGTCGCGTTCAGGTTGCCCCTGAGGGTGCAGCTTCGGCGCATGTGCGCGACCTTGGCAACGCTGCCTGCGGCTGCCCTGAGCGGACCGAAACCGTCCCGCAGGGCGTGGCGCTTTCTCATGCGCGCTCAGTCCAGCAGGGCAAATCGATCGGCGTCCAGCTGCGCCGGAAAGCGCTGCCTGTGCGCCTGCAGCGCCGCGGCGGAGAGCCTGGCAGTGGCCACTTGCTCCTGCGCGCCAAGTTCGAGCAGCGGCTGGCCCACGGCGTCCAGCACGACGCTGTCGCCGGCGTAGGCGATGTCGTTGCCGTCGGTGCCGACCCGATTCACCCCGACCACGCAGGCGAGATTTTCGATCGCCCTGGCGCGCAGCAGGGTCTGCCAGGCATAGCGACGGGCCGCCGGCCAGTTCGCCACCCACAGGATCAGGTCGTAGTCGAAGCGGTCAGCGGCCACGTCAAACAGATTGCGCGCGTAGACCGGGAACCGCAGGTCGTAGCAGACCTGCGGACAGATTCGCCAGCCGCGCCACTCGACCACCGTGCGCGGCCCGCCCATCGCGTAACGCTCGTGCTCGCGCGCCATCCGGAACAGGTGCCGCTTGTCGTAGTGGGCGAGGCCGCCGCCGGGCGTGGCGAAAATCAGCCGATTGAAAACCCGTTCGCCCTCGCGAATCACCAGCGAGCCGGTCACCGCCGCGTCGAGCTCGTCGGCGAGGCCGCGCATCCAGGCGACGCTCTCGCCGTCCATGCCTTCGGCATCGCCGATGGCCTCGTTGGAAAAGCCCGAAGTGAGGGTTTCCGGCAGCACTACGAGATCAGTCTGGCCCGCCAGCGGACGCGCCAGGCCGCCGTAGAGTGCGCGATTGGCGGGCGGATCGTGCCAGGCGGTCGCGGCCTGTACCACGGAAACGCGCAGGTCCTGATTTGGCATGGCTCAGACCTTCCGCAGGCGCTCGGCGGCCGCCTGCATGGTGGCCTCGGTCTTGGCAAAGCACAGCCGAATCACCCGCTGCTCCGCCGGCGGATCTGCGTAGAAAGGCGACAGCGGAATCGCAGCGACACCTTTTTCGATCGTCAGCCAGCGGCAGAAATCGAGATCGCTGCGGTCGGAGATCGCGCTGTAGTCGACCAGCTGAAAGTAACCGCCGGGCACAGGCAGGCAGCGGAAACGAGTGTCCGCCAGCTGCGCGCGGAAGGCATCGCGCTTGGCCTGATAGAACGCCGGCAAATCGAGATGATGCTCCGGGTGATGTTCGAGCATTTCCGCCAGCGCCCACTGAGCCGGGCCGAAGCTGCAGAAGGTCAGGTACTGGTGAACCTTGCGGAACTCCGCGGTCAGCAAAGCAGGCGCGACCGCGTAGCCGAGTTTCCAGCCGGTGCAGTGATAGGTCTTGCCGAACGAGCTCACCACGACGCTTCTGGCGGCGAGCTCCGGGTGCGTCAGCACGCTGGCGTGCGGCATTCCGTCGAACACGATGTGCTCATAGACCTCGTCCGACAGCACCACGATGCCGGTGTCGCGGGTCAGTTCGGCGAGCGCGTCGAGGTCGCTGCGCTCGAACACCGCGCCCGACGGGTTGTGCGGTGAATTGATCATGATCATGCGGGTGGATGGCGTGACCGCATCTCGCACCTGCTGCCAGTCGACCGCGAAATCAGGCGAGCGCAGCGGCACGTGCACGGCACGCGCCCCGGCCAGATCCACCGCGGGCTCGTAGCAGTCGTAGCAGGGGTCGAGCAGGATCACCTCCTCGCCCGGCCGCACCAGCGCGTGGATCGCCGCGAAGATCGCCTCGGTGGCGCCGCTGGTCACCGTGATCTCGCTGTCGGCGTCGATGCATGCCCCGTACAGCGCCCGCGTCTTGGCGGCGATCTGCTCGCGCAGCGGCTGCACCCCGTGCGAGGGCGCGTACTGGTTGCGCCCGGCCCGCATCGCGCTTACCAGGGCGTCCTGCAGAAACGCAGGCGTCTCGAAATCCGGAAAGCCCTGGCCAAGATTGACGGCGCCGTGCTGCACCGCCAGCTGGGACATGACGGAAAAAATAGTGGTGCCGACCTTCGGCAGTTTGGTTTCGATCTGCATGGCGTCCTGCGCATGATTCGACAGCGGGCAAGGGTAGCCGAAGCCGGCTCTAGAGTGATCCGCCGCTCAGAGTGCGCGGCCCGCCGAAGCCAGGCTCAGGCGGGCCGCTGTCGGGTGTAAACGGCTAAGCGGAGACTAGGGGCTGCAGCCGACACGATCCGACAGACGGGTCATTGAATGATTGCGCGACCAGCTGCCGGAAAGCGGCGCCGCAAACTGCAGGCTGCTGGCGGCTTGACTGGCGCCGCCGGCGGCATAGCTGACCTGCAGGCTGCCCACGACCTGCGACTGAGGCGCGCGGTATTCGCACAAGGGACAGGCTCCGCCGAACTGACGCACCTGCAGTGGTGCACCGCTGAAAGGCTGTCCGCTGGCGAACACCCAGCGCGCAACGCCGCGACCGTCGTAGAGAAATTGGCCAATGCTTTCAAGCTCCGGCGAAGCGTCAAGGCTGTAGCCGAAACCGCTGTTTCCCGCGTCGAACCACAGGCCGTTGAGATCAAGCACGCCGCTGCTGGTTCGCGGGCAGCCCTGACCGCCGATCCAGCTCAATGGCTCGCTGCCGGTGCGGCCATCGACTTCAAAACCGAACTGAAGAGCTTGGGCGTCACTGAAACTGAGTGTGGCGCGGCCGACTTCCGCACCTTGAGAAACGCTGCCGTTCCAACCCATCCGCGACAGCGGAAAGCTCCAGACGCTGACGGCCGAGGCCGGCGCTAAAGCGGCGCCTATATACCAGGTCGGCGTTCCATCTTCGAGGTAGGTGTACCAGACCACTCCCCAGCTCGTTCCAACGGCGAACAGGAACAGACCGGAGCCACTCCGCTCCGGGTTGTACCAGGAGCCGAAACGCGGGCGAGCAGCCTGCGCGCCGCTGGACGCGAGCGAGGCTGTCAGCTGCAGATCGACAGCCGCGCTGCCCGGGTTGTTGAGCAACAGGTGCCAGCGCCCTTCCGACAGTGCCGCGCCGGAAACACGCGCCAGCGCCGGGTCGCCGCTGACCGCCGCCGAAGGCGGCCCCAGCAGTGGTGTTCCGGATACCTGCAGGGACGCGGAGGTGGCTGGCGCCAGGCTGAGCAGGGCCTGCGCGTTGCCGCTCATGTGCACCTGCAGTTCGCCCGCGCCGCGCGGCACCTGCGCGAACAGGCGCTCATGCCGGCCGCCAGCCGGCAGGCGCAGGCGCAGCGGCGCGTCGAATTCCAGCAGCCGCGCCGCGGGCTCGGTGCCGACGTGGCGCAGCTGCACGGGGATCCGCGCGAACGGCTCGACGCCGGGGCGCGCGCGCAGGCTGAGCAGCAGACTGCGGCGCTCGCCGGGCAGAAAACCCGGATCGTTCCACGACAGGCGCAAGGGGAAGGCCGTACGGGCAGTCAGCTGGGTCGGTGCGGTGGCTACCGCGGCGCGATCTGTGGCGCGCTGAGGATCCAGCAAGGCAGCACTCAGCGAGACGCTGTCGCCGCCAAGACTGCCCGCGACCTTGTGGACCAGCACCCACACCGTCTGCGCACTTCCGGTTTGCACCACCTCGACGACACAGCGCTTGCTCGCAGAGCTGCCGGTGCCGGCGCACACCTGCTCGGACCGGTTCGGGCGGCCGTCGCTGCTGTAATCGATACCCGCGTACAGGCCCAGATCGATCGAGCTCGGCCCACTGGCATCCGCGACCAGCTGCAAACGCCGCGGTGCCGCAGCACTGGCCGCCGGTACGGAAAAGGTGACGAAGTAGCTGCCCTCGCCGATGCGCTCGTAGGGCGAACCCGGCGCCGGCGAGCTACCGATGATTCGCTGTTCGAACACAGGCATCGATAGCGCGCCGGCATCAACGCTCAGATCTGCCAGCGCCGCCAGCCCCTGCAGGGGGATATCGACGAAGCCGGAGTCCGTCGTCACGTCGAAACTGAGCTGCTGCGGCAGCGTGCCGGGATCGGCAAACACCGCAAGCGGCAGCGCGATGGGCGCCGCGCCGCTGGGCCCATCAACCCGGGTCAGACGCACCTGGCCGTCAAGCCAGCCCCCAATCTCCGCGCCCTGCCTCAGATCGATGGCCAGGTCCAGACGCTGGCTCGCACCGACCGCCAGCGTGAATTCGGCCGGGCTGACGCTGGCTTGTCCGCCCGGAAGGTCGACACTGGCCCGCCACCGGCCGCCGCCACTGGCGTCGCGAACGGTGCGGCTCAGGCTGCAGGTCTCGAAGCAGCGCTCGTGCATCAGCCCCGGCAGGTTGAGCGCCCGCGGCTGTCCGCCGAGGCTGGGCCGCGCATTGCGGAAGCCGCTGCCGGTTTCCTCCAGCAGCAGCCCAATCCGCGCGGCAGCCGCGATATCGAGAGCGCCGGCGCCGGCGTCGATGCGTCGCGCCGGCCTGACCGCGTCCTCGCGCCGCACGCTGCTGCGCGCGCTGAGCATCAGCGCACTCTGGATCTGTTCGACGCGCCACTGCGGTTTGAGCGCCCGCAACAGGGCGGCCGCGCCAGCGATGTGAGGGGCGGCCATCGAGGTGCCGCTCAAACTGACGATGCCCGAGCCGCTGCCGGCTGCGGCCAGGATGCCGGTGCCGGGCGCGGCGAGCGAAGGCAGCATCACGCCACCATAGGCGACCGGGCCACGGCCGCTGCTGCCTGCCAGACGGTCGGCCAAGCTCGGGTCTTCGATCAGCCGCGCGCCCTCGATCTGGGCCCGCTCGCCACCGCCAGCGAGCCACTGTTTGAGCAGCTCACCCGCGCGGAATCCCAAATGGGTCGCCGGCAGCGAGTGAGAGTCGGCGACGACGCCTTCACCGTCGCCGATCGTATTGACGAGAATCATGCCGCCTGCGCCGGCCCGGCGGACGTTGTCGCTCTTGGCGAGCCGGGCCTGGTTGCCGCGCAGGCAGATCACGATCTCGCCGTTGAATCGCTGCGTGTTGCCGGCCCAAGGGCTGCTGCTGCCGTCCGGCTGTCCACCGGCATCAAAGCCGGCGCCGGTGCCGATGCCGCAGCCGGGAAAGTCGTCGGGAATCACCACCCGAGCCGGGCCAAAACCGCCGGTGCCGCTGGCGCCGAGCAGGCTGCCGCCCTCCGGCGCCGGCGCGCTGCCGCCGCTGAAATTGATCAGCCGGCTGCCCACGCTGCGGTTGTGGCTGGCATTCGCAACGCTGATGACCCAGGGCGCATTGCCGGGCGAACTCACCGATCCGAGCGCGGGCCCGGAGTTGCCCGCGGCTACCACCGGCACGATGCCGGCCTCGCGCGCTGCCAGCAGAGCAAGCGCGCTGCTGTCGGCCCAAGGGTCGCGCGGGTTGCCGCCGATCGAGTAATTGATGACATCGACTCCATCGGACACGGCTGAATTGATGGCCGCCAGCAGCCAGCTGCCCAGACAGTCGGCCTCCCGCTCGCAGGCCTTGTAGCTGACGATGCTGGCATGCGGAGCCACGCCTGAAAGCTCGCGCGGCACCCGCTGGCCGGCCACCTCGATCTCGACCTGCACCACGTTGCCGGCGGCAGTGGCGGCCACATGCGACCCGTGACCATCGACATCAAGGCCGTCATTCGGCTCCTGGCTGGAGGTGCCCGTGCTGAAGTCACGGACGCCGATCAGCTTGCCGTTGCAGGGCGGGCTGGTCGGGCTGGCGCACAGGCTGCCAACAAGGTTGCGAGTGGCGGTGTGCTGGTGCCCGTCAATCGGGCCGATGCCGGCGAACGAGGGATGGCCGGCATTGATGCCGGTGTCGATCACGCCGATCACGACGCCAGCCCCGCGCGTGGGCGCTCCGACGCCGCCGGACCACACCAAGGGGGCGTTGACCCAGGCCGGGGCCGCGTCGGTCTGCGGGGTGTGCACGAAATCCGGCTCCACCCGGCTAACGCCCGGCAGCGCGCCCAGCGTGTAGGCTTCCTCGGGCGAGAGTTCCAGCACCACCGCGTTCAGAACCAGGTCGAGCTTGAGCTCGGGCTTCAAGGCGCGGCCAAGAGTCTTCGACGCCCGGGCTTCGAAGTCTTCCTGTTCGCCGGCGATGAAGGCGCGATAGGCCTTGACCTCAAGGGCTGCAGCATCGAATCGCGCCTTGCCCGCCGTCGCCGCGTGCGTGGGCGCTAACGCTCGCTTGGCCGCCGGCGCATCGCTGCCGAAGCCCTCGAACACGGCGGCAGCAGGCGACTCCAGGTGCACGATATAGCGCGCGCGCGACGTATCAGCGGCATCCGCGTAGCCCGACCCGAACATGACAGGCAGCAGAATCGCGACGGAGGTGAGGAGATTTTTCATCACATTCTCGGTAGTTGCGGCCGATTTGACGCGCGTCGGCCGAGTGTAGCAACCCGCCCGAAAAGCAAAAGCGCGTTTGTGTTGCGAGTTTGTATGCGAGCGGTTGCACGGTCAGTCGCGGCCGGAGGCAGCGAGATTGCTTTTAGGCGGAGCACGCCGCGGCGACATGCCGGATCCGGCGGCGGCGCCCGCCACGACCGTCGCTCCAGCGTCATCGGGCCCGCGCCGCGCCATCGGGCCCACGCGGCAGCGACGCCGCAGTGCGTAAGCTGAGCTGCGGCCCTGCGCCGCTGCAGGCCGTGCTGTCGCCGTGACGCGCTGGCGCGCGAGCGCAGAACAACCTGCCGCGCGCGATCGACCTGCGAAAACCTGCGCGGGATTCGCTGGCCGGCCTTGCTAGCATCCGCGCATGAGACGCCCCAACTGCAGACGTACGGCGCTCGCCCGCCACCGGGTATCGGCGGCGGGCGGGCCGGCCCGTTCCAAAGCGCAAACGCCCAGCCTGCATCCGCGCAATCGTCATCGCGGCCGCTATGACTTCGCCGAGCTGCTGCAGGCCTCGCCCGCGCTGGCGCCGCACGTGATTCGCACGGCCTACGGCGAGGACAGCATCGATTTCAGCGACGCCGCGGCGGTGCGCGAGCTCAATCGAGCGGTGCTGGCGGCGCAGTACGGCATTCGCGGCTGGGAGATCCCGCCGGCTTACCTGTGCCCGCCGGTGCCGGGCCGCGCCGACTACCTGCACGGGCTGGCGGACCTGCTGGCCGAAGACGCCGGCGGCGAGATTCCGCGCGGCAGCGCCATCCGCGCGCTGGATATCGGCGTCGGCGCCAACTGCATCTACCCGCTGCTGGGCCAAGTCGAATACGGCTGGCAGTTTGTCGGCAGCGATATCGACAGCGCGGCGCTGGCCGCGGCACAGCGCATCCTCGATGCCAACCCGGCGCTGGCTGAGCACATCGAACTGCGCCTGCAGGGGCAGCGCGGCAGCGTGTTCAGCGGCCTGCTGGGCGAGGGCGAACTGTTCGACCTGAGCCTGTGCAACCCGCCGTTCCATGCCTCGGCGGAGGACGCCGCGCGCGGCAGCCAGCGCAAATGGAACAACCTCGGCAAGCCCGCCGCGAGCAAAGCGGGCACGCCCGCGCTGAACTTCGGCGGCACCGCCAATGAGCTCTGGTGCACCGGCGGCGAGGCTTCGTTTCTGCGCCGAATGATCCGCGAAAGCGCCGCCCTGCCGGAGCGCATCTGCTGGTTCAGCAGCCTGGTGGCGAAGTCCGAGCACCTGCCGGAGCTGCGCAAGCAGCTGAGCAAGGCGGGCGCCGTGGAAACGCGGGAGATCGCCATGGCGCAGGGCAACAAGCGCAGCCGCTTCCTGGCCTGGACGTTTCTCGACGCAACGGCTCGCCGGGGTTGGCGCGCGCGGCGCTGGCCGCCTGCCTGAACCAGGCGGGCGCAAAGGCCGTGGACGGCACCTGCGCCCCGCTGCGCGCAGAAAAGATCGTCATCGAGCGGATCGCGGCGGGTGCCCGTCCGCGCTGTCGGTCGACGGCCCGCCGCGCGCTCGATTTCAGGCGTCGGTGCTAATCTCACGGCCTCTGCACACCCGTGCTTCCGCCCCCGGAGAATTCATGCGTACCGCTACCCGCGGCCTGCTGACCGTTTCGATCTGCGCAGCGCTCGGCCTGGCCGCCTGCTCCTCCGAACAGGCCGCGCCGCCCGCGCCGCCGGCGCCGACCGCCGCCGACGCCACCGCCCTGGTCGAGCGCATCAACAGCGAATCCCGCGCCGAGCAGCCGGAGGCCACCTCCGCCGCCTGGCTGGCGCAGACCTATATCAATGACGACAGCGCGCGGGTCGCGGCCAAATCCAGCGAACGCGGGCTGACCCGGCTCAAGGGGTATCTGGAAGAAGCCCGCACGTTCGTCGACATGGAGCTGCCCACCGACACCGCACGCAACCTGCACCTGCTGCGGCTTTCGACCTCGATGCCGCCGCCCACCGACCCGGCCAAACTCAGCGAACTGGCCCAGCTGTCGACCAAGCTCGACGGCATGTACGGCTCGGGCACCTACTGCAGCGACCCGCAGAATCCGACCACCTGCAGGCAGATCGGCCCCTTGAGCGATGTGCTGGCCAATCCCGATTCCACCTACGAGCAGCAGCTCGAAGCCTGGGCCGGCTGGCACAGCATCGCGGTGCCGATGCGTGAGCCCTATGCCCGCTTCGCCCAGCTGCTGAACGAAGGCGCCAGCGGGATGGGCTTCAAGGACGCCGGCCAGATGTGGCGCTCCGGCTACGACATGGACGCGGACGCCTTCAAGGCCGAAACCGATCGCCTGTGGGGCCAGGTGCAGCCGCTGTACGAGCAGCTGCACTGCTACACCCGCAACAAGCTGGTCGAGAAGTACGGCGAGCGCGGTGCGGTCGACGGCAAGCTGCCGGCGCATTTGATGGGCAACCTCTGGCAGCAGGACTGGAGCAACCTCTGGCCGATTCTTGAGCCCTATGCCGGCGCCGGTTCGCTGGACGTCAGCGCCGCCCTGCGCGCGCAGCGCGACGCCATCTACGCCGCAGAAGTCGCCAAGCTCGGCGCTGCGCCCAGCGTCAACGCGCTGGTGGAAGCCGGCCGCAACGCCGACCGCAGCGTGGCCGAGGCGATGACCCGCCGCGCCGAAGAGTTCTACGTGCAGCTGGGCATGCCCAAGCTGCCGGAGAGCTTCTGGAGCAATGCGCAGCTGCTGAAGCCCCGCGACCGCGACGTGGTCTGCCACGCCAGCGCCTGGGACATGAACATGGAAGGCGATGTGCGCATCAAGATGTGCATCCAGCCAACCGAAGAAGAGTTCACCACGATCTACCACGAGCTCGGCCACGTCTATTACTACCTGGCCTATAACGAGCTGCCGCCGATGTTCCAGAGCGGCGCGCACGACGGCTTCCATGAGGCCATCGGCGACACCATCGTGCTCAGCATGACGCCGGACTACCTCGCCTCTATCGATCTGGTCGAAGCGCCGCAGCAGTCGCGCGAGGCGGTAATCAACGCGCAGATGCGCCAAGCGCTGTCGAAGGTCGCCTTCATGCCGTTTGGCCTGATGATCGATCGCTGGCGCTGGGGCGTGTTCGACGGCTCGATCACCGAAGCCAACTTCAACTCGGCCTGGTGGGAGATGAAGGCGCAGTACCAGGGCGTCGCCCCGGCCAGCGCGCGCGGCGAGGAGTTTTTTGATCCGGGCGCCAAATACCACGTGCCGGGCAACACGCCCTACACGCGCTACTTCCTGTCGCACATCCTGCAGTTCCAGTTCTATAAGGCGCTGTGCGATGCCGCCGGCCACACCGGGCCGCTCTACACCTGCAGCTTCGCCGGCAATGCGGAAGCCGGCCGCCGTTTCTGGGCGATGCTGCAGCAGGGCCAGCGCCAGCCCTGGCAGCAGACCATGAAAGAGCTGACCGGCGGCGAGCAGATGGACGCCAGCGCCGTGCTTGAGTACTTCGAACCGCTGCAGGGCTGGCTGAAAGAGCAGAACGCCGGCCAGAGCTGCGGCTGGAAGTAATCCCGCCGCTGTCGCTGCGAGCACAGGCCCGGCCGCGCATTCGCGGTCGGGCCTTCCTTTTTTTACAGGCCACAGATCAGCCGGTTTGGGAGCGGAGCTGCGGACAGACGCACAGCCGCTCAGGCTTTCGACCGCCGCCTACAGCCAGCGTCGAACCTGGCTGCAGTAGCGCCGATAGTCCTCGCCGAACAGTCGGCGCAGGGCGCGCTCCTCCGGGCCAATCTGGAATCGGTTCATCCACAGCACGAAAACGATGGGGCCAAACGCCGTCAGCGGGTTTCCCAGCCACAGCGCCCAGCTCAGCAGCACCAGCGCCAAACCCAGGTACATCGGGTTGCGGCTGAACCGATAGATGCCGGCCGACACCAAGTGCGAGCTGCGCTCGGGCCGGGTCGGGTCGACGGTGGTGTGGGCGCGCCGGAAGGCGAGCACCCCGGTCAGGGCCGCGGCAGCGCCGAGCAGCGCGAGCAGCAGCCCGATCAGCGGCAGCAGCGGATGCTGCAGCGACCACGCGGGCCAGCCGCGGGCCAGCGCCCACATGCCAAAGCCGACCAGCAGCATCAGCAGAGGGGGCGGCAGCTTCAACTCCAGCCGGCTGCCGCCAGAACCGAGCGGCGCCGGGTCAGCCGTCGGCATCGATCGCCTTCTTGGTTTTTTCGGCCTGCTCATCGACGGTGGCCTGCACCGCCTTGGCCTTGTCCAACGCCTGCAGCTGCGGGTCCAGCACGGTCGGCGCGCGGCTCTCAGTGGCGGCCTTGGGCGGCGGCGCAGGCTCCGAGCCTGAACACGCCGCCAGCAGGGGAATGAGCGCGGCGAGCAGAGCAGCCAAACGAATCGACACGAGGGTCTCCTTCAGACGAACCGCAGCCTGCGGTACCCGCGGAGGATGGGCGCCAAAGGCAGCGCCGACAAGCGCCAGCGATCAAGCGGATCGCGCGCAGATGCGCCTTGAGCTGCCGCCTCGGCGACGGTGGAATCACGCGGCTGCCGCCCCGTCTTGCCGCGCGTCCCGTGGGGTCTGCCGCGAACGCCATACGACGACTTTGGCGGCGGCTCGCTTGCCGCGCCGCAGTTCTTGATCCAGCGCATCGACGCCCCTGCCCGCCGCCGGTAGCATCGGCGCCCTGATGAGAGCCCAGACGCTGCGTTGCCCCGACGACCCGACACCGCCGCCGATGCTCAGCGTGCGCGGGCTTGCCTTTGCGCGCAACCACGAGCCGATTTTTGGACCGCTGGATTTCCACGTCGACGCCGGTGAGGCCGTGCTGGTGCACGGCGCCAACGGCCGCGGCAAGACCACCCTGCTGCGGGTGCTGGCCGGGCTGCTGTCGGCACAGGAGGGCGTGGTGATGATCGACGGCGAGCCCGCCGATCGCCACGCGATCGCGCGCTCCTGCGCCCTGCTCGGGCATCTGCTCGGGCACAAGGGCGAACTCACCGCCGAGGAGAACCTGCGCTTCGCCCTGGGTTTGTTCGGTCAGCGCCAGGGCCAGTCGCCGACCAGTGCACTGGCCGCCGTCGGCCTGGGCGGCTTCGAGGACAGCCCCGCGCGCCAGCTCTCAGCCGGGCAGAAGAAGCGCTTGGCGCTGGCCCGCCTGCTGCTGGTGCCGGCGCGGCTGTGGCTGCTGGACGAGCCCTACGCCAACCTCGACCTCACCGGCATCGATCTGGTCAACCGCCTGGTCGGCAATCATCTGGGCCGCGGCGGCGCGGCGCTGATCACCAGCCACGGCGCCTACGCCACCGGCGCCGTGCGCACCCGCACCCTGAGCCTCGACCCACAGCCGGCCACCGCCGCGGAGGCCGTCGATGGCTGACTCCTCGGCAATGACTGCGTTTTCCGCGCTGCTGCGTCGCGATCTGCTGCTGGTCTGGCGGCGCCGCGGCGATGCGCTCAACCCGGTGCTGTTCGCGCTGCTGGTGGTGACCGTGTTTCCGCTGGCGATCGGGCCGGAAAAGTCGACCTTGAGCCTGATCGCGCCGGGCGTGATCTGGGCGGCGGTGCTGCTGGCCGGCCTGCTGTCGCTGGACACCATGTTCCGCAGCGATCTGGAAGACGGCAGCCTGGAAATGCTGCTGCTGGCGCCGCAACCGCTGGCGCTGATGCTGTTCGGCAAGGTACTGGTGCACTGGCTGACCACCGCGGTGCCGCTGCTCATCGCAGCGCCGCTGCTGGCTGAAATGCTGCACCTGCAGGCGCCACTGCTGCCGGTACTGATGCTCTCGCTGCTGCTCGGCACACCCCTGCTCAGCCTGGTCGGCGGCGTGGTGGTGGCCTTGACTGTCGGCATGCGGCGCTCTGGTATGCTTCTGGCGCTTTTGGCTTTGCCCCTGTACGTGCCGATCCTCATCCTCGGCGCGGGCTGCGTGGCGGCTGCGGCCCAGGGCCTGCCCTACACCGGCGCCCTGCTTTTACTCGGCGCAGGGCTCGCGCTGTTGATCATCTTGGCGCCGCTGGCCACGGCGACCGCGCTTCGGATTGCGATGACATGAACCCCGTGTTGCTGTGGTTCCACACCATGGGCTCGCCGCCCAGCTTCTACGCCTTCGCCGGGCGCTGCTTGCCGTGGCTGTACGGCATTGCCATTCCGATGATTCTGTGGGGCTGCTGGGCCGGGCTGTTTGAAGTGCCGGCCGACTACCAGCAGGGCGACACCTTTCGAATTTTGTTCGTGCACGTGCCGGCCGCCTGGATGAGCCTGCTCATCTACGGGGTGATGGCGATCAACGCGTTTATCGCCCTGGTCTGGCGGATCAAACTGTCCGAGCAACTGGCGATGAACTGCGCGCCGATCGGCGCCGCGTTCACCGCGCTGACCCTGCTGACCGGCGCGATCTGGGGCAAGCCGATGTGGGGCACCTGGTGGACCTGGGACGCCCGCTTGACGTCCGAACTGGTGCTGCTGTTCCTGTATCTGGGCGTGATCGGCCTGTACGCCGCCATCGAGGACCGCCGCGCCGCCGCGCGCGCCGCCTGCTTCCTGGCGCTGATCGGCTTCGTCAACGTGCCGATCGTGCATTTTTCGGTGGACTGGTGGAACACCCTGCATCAGGGCGCGACGATCAGACTGTTCGGCAAATCGAGCATGGACCCGAGCATGATCGCGCCGCTTATCGCGCTCGCCTTCGGCACCAAGCTGTGGTTCGTCGGCTCGCTGCTGGCGCGCACCCGCGTGTCGATCGCTGAAGCCGAGCGCAGCAAGGACTGGGTGCACCGCGCCCTGCGAGCGCGGGCATGAACCCGGAAGTCTCGAACCCGCACGTTTTAAGCAGCGCCGGCCGCGCGGCAGAACTGCTGCACATGGGCGAGTACAGCGCCCACGTGTGGACCTGCTTTGGGCTGCTGGCGCTGCTGCTGGTGTGGGACCTGCTGCTGCCCGCACTGCGCCTGCGCCGGCTGAAACGTGAAATCACGCAGCGTGCGCTCCGCCAATCGGCCCGCGCCGCTGAATCCGAATCTCCGCTTTGACGAGCCCTACGCCATGACTCCCGCCCGCAAACGTCGTCTAATCGTCGCCAGCCTGGTCCTCGGCGCCGGCATCGTTGCCGGCAGCCTGATCACTCTGGCCCTGCAGTCCAATCTCAACTACCTTCACTCGCCGTCTGAGATTCTCGCCGGCGATGCGCCGTCCGGCGGCGTGTTCCGGATCGGCGGCGTGGTGCTGGAGGACAGCATCCAAAGCGGTCGGATCGAGGCCACCCGCGAGGTCGAATATCGCTTCGAAGTCACCGACCGCGAGGCCGACTACCCGGTGATCTACCGCGGCGTGCTGCCGGATCTGTTTCGTGAGGGCCAGAGCGTGATCGCCAAGGGCCGCATCGAGGGCGATGTGTTCATCGCCGACGAGGTGCTGGCCAAACACGATGAGACCTACATGCCTGCCGAAGTTGCAGACAAGATGACCCAGGCGCGCATGGCCCGCGCGCAGAAGCTGAAGGACGAGGCGGAAGCCCTGAAGCTGCAGGGCGATGCCCCCGGCAATCAGGCTACTGCAGCAGACAGCCGCGACAGCGGCGCCCCGTAACCCCCATCTGTCCGCCGTGCGGCCCATCCGGGCGCGTGCGGCGAGCGATAAAGGCGCACTCCCATGCTTCCCGAACTCGGCAATTTCGCACTCGTGTTGGCGCTGGTGCTGGCTCTGCTGCAGTCCAGCCTTCCGCTGTACGGCGCCTGGCGCGGCCACGCCGGACTGATGGCAACCGCACGCTCGACCGCCTACGGGCAGTTCGTGTTCCTGCTGCTGGCCTATTTCGCGTTGACCTACGCCTTCGTGCAGCAGGATTTCTCGGTCGCCTACGTCGCCAACAACTCCAACACGCTGCTGCCGATGCTGTATCGCTACTCGGCGGTGTGGGGCGCGCACGAGGGCTCGCTGCTGCTGTGGGTGCTGATCCTCGCCGCCTGGACGATTGCGGTAGCCGCGTTCAGCCGCAGCCTGCCGCTGGTGGTGGTGGCGCGGGTGCTGGCGGTGATGGGCTGGGTCAGCGTCGGCTTCCTCATGTTCACCCTGCTCACCTCCAACCCGTTCGACCGCCTGCTGCCGGCGCCGCTGGAGGGCCGCGATCTCAACCCGCTGCTGCAGGACCCGGGGCTGATCATTCATCCGCCGATGCTGTACGCCGGCTACGTCGGTTTCGCGGTGGCCTTTGCCTTCGCCATCGCCGCCCTGCTCGGCGGCAAGCTCGATGCGCAGTGGGTGCGCTGGAGCCGGCCGTGGACCAACGTCGCCTGGGCCTTCCTGACCCTCGGCATTGGTTTGGGCAGCTGGTGGGCCTACTACGAGCTCGGCTGGGGCGGCTGGTGGTTCTGGGACCCGGTTGAAAACGCCAGCTTCATGCCTTGGCTGGTCGGCACCGCACTGATCCATTCGCAGGCGGTCACCGAGAAGCGCGGCAGCTTCGCCGGCTGGACCCTGCTGTTGGCCATTGCCGCATTTTCGCTGTCCCTGCTCGGCGCCTTCCTGGTGCGCTCGGGCGTGCTGACTTCCGTGCACGCCTTTGCCTCCGATCCCGAGCGCGGCGTCTTCATCCTGATCTTCCTGCTGGTGGTGGTCGGCGGCTCGCTGCTGCTGTACGCCATCCGCTCCGGCGGCATCCCGCGCGGCAAGCCCTCGGCGCCGCTGTCGCGCGACACCCTGCTGCTGATGAACAATCTGCTGTTCTCGGTGTCGGCAGTGATGGTGCTGATCGGCACCCTTTACCCGCTGCTGGCGGACGCGCTGAACCTCGGCAAGATGTCGGTGGGCCCGCCCTACTTCAGCCTGCTGTTCACTGCGCTGATGGTGCCGGTAATCGTGCTGATGCCGTTCGCGCCGTTCGCGCGCTGGCAGCAGGAAACGCTCGGCCGCTTTGCGCCACTGCTGAAGGTCGGGCTCAGCCTGACCGTAGTCGTGACCATCGCCGCCATGCTGCTGATCGACGGCGGCACGTTGAAGACCTGGGCCGGCATCGCAGGCGCCACCTGGCTGATGGCCGGCACCGCCCTGTACGCGCTCAAGCGATTCACCAGCGCCCCCGCCGGCCGCCGCTTCACCGCCGAAACGTCCGGCATGCTGATCGGCCACTTTGGCGTTGCCATCTTCATCGCCGGAGTGCTGCTCACCGAAAGCACCAGCGTCGAGCGCGACCTCGCCCTAAAGACCGGCGAATCGGTGGAGCTGCGCGGCTATCGCTTCGAGTTCCAGGGCGTGGTTCATCGCGCGGGCCCGAACTTCGAGGCCGACCGCGGCACCGTGCAGGTGTTCAGCGGTGACACCCTGATTGCCACGCTGAATCCGGAAAAGCGCGCCTACCGCAGCGGCGGCCAGGTCATGACCGAGGCCGCCATTGATCCAGGCATCACCCGCGACCTCTACGTCGCCCTCGGCGAGCCGCTGGGCGATGGCGAAGCGTGGGCGGTGCGGGTGTATGTCAAACCCTTCATCCGCTGGATCTGGTTCGGCGCGTTGATGATGACGATTGCCGGCTTCGTGGTGGCGTTCGATCGCCGCTTCCGCCGCCCGTTGGTCGTCGAGTCCGAGGCTTTGACCGCGGCCACCGCGCGACCGCTGTCCGCGGCCCAGGCCCCGACATGATCCAGCGCCTGCTGCCGCTGATCGGTTTCCTGCTGCTGGCCACCCTGCTCGGCGCCGGCATCTGGTTGGCCAAGGTGCGCGACCCCAATGCGATCCCGTCACCGCTGATTGGCAAAACCGCCCCGGCCTTCGAGCTGCCGGCCCTCCATGAGCCGGGACGCACGGTACGCAGCCAGGAGCTGCTGGGCGGGGCGTACCTGCTGAACGTGTTCGGCAGCTGGTGCCCCGGCTGCCGCGATGAGCATCCGGTGGTCACGCAGCTGGCGAAAAGCGGCGCTCTGCCGGTGATTGGCTTCAACTGGAAAGACGAGCGCGAGGACGCACTGCGCTGGCTGGCCCGCTTCGGCGATCCATATGCGCTGATCGTGGTCGACTTTGAAGGCCGCACCGCAATCGACTTTGGCGTCTACGGTGCACCGGAGAGTTTCCTGATCGGCGCAGACGGTATCGTTCTGTACAAGCACATTGGTCCGCTGCAGTGGGACGACGTCGAGCGCGAGATCCTGCCGCGGCTGGCCGCAGCGAATGCAGCAAATGCAGCGACGAACGTACCGACGAATGCCCCTGCAACTGCCCCGGCCAATGCCCCGGCGAGCGCGCCGTGATGCGCCTGTGCGCCGGCGTGCTCGGCCTGCTGCTCAGCCTGGCGGCGCTGGCGATTGATCCCCTGCCGTTCCGCGATCAGGCCGAGGAGGACCGCTTCCGCTCGCTTGCCGCCGAACTGCGCTGCGTGATGTGCCAGAACCAGTCGCTGGCCGACTCCGACGCGATGATTGCCCAAGACCTGCGCCGCGAGGTGTTCGACTTGATGCGTCAGGGCAAGAGCAACGCCGAAATCAAGCTGTTTTTGTCCGAGCGCTATACCGAGTTCGTTTTGTATGACCCGCCGCTGGACGCCAGCACCGTGCTGCTGTGGTTCGGCCCGCTGGGCTTTCTCATCGCCGGCGGCATCGCCCTGGCGGTGATCGTGCGCCGGCGCAGCGCCGGCCTGAAAGACGCAAAAATCGTCCCCGACGAGGAGTGGTAAACCCCATGTTCTGGATTCTCGCCGCGGTGCTTGGCATCGCTGCGCTGGCCTTCGTGCTGCGCCCCCTGCTGAAACCGCCGCTGCTGGACGCGAATGCCGAGCGGCATCGCGCCCTGCAGGACGCACACGCCAGCGGCGTGCTGGATAGCGCGGAGTTGGCCAGCCGGCTGGATGCGCTCGGCCCCGCCCCAGCCGCGCCAAAGCGCGCTTCCAGCGTGCTGATGCTGACGCTGGCGGTGCTGGTGCCGGGCCTAAGCGTCGGCCTGTACCTGGCCGTCGGTGCCCCGGACGCGCTCGACCCCGCGGCACGGGTGGCCACCGAGGCCACCGCCCCGGCGACCATGGAAGAGGCGATCGCCGCGCTGGAAGCCCGGCTCGCAGCGCAGCCCAACGATGTGGAGGGCTGGGTGCTGCTCGGCCGCAGCCAGCGCGCGCAGGAGAACTTCAGCGCCGCCGAAGCGGCTCTCTCGCGTGCCCATGCGCTGGCGGACGACGACGTCGAGATCTTGATCGACTACGCCGAAGCCAAGGCCCTTGCTACGCCGACCCGGCGCTTCGAGGGCGAAGCCCTGGCCCTGCTGCAGCGCGCTGAAGCCTTCGCGCCGACCAATGCCCGCGCGCGCTGGCTGCTCGGCATCGCCGACATGCAGGCCGGTCGCGCCGGCGACGCCGCGCGGCGCTGGGAAAGCCTGCTCTCAGAAATGCCGGCAGAGGCGCCCGCGCGCGCCGCGCTCACGCGCCAGATCAACGACGCGCGGATGCAGTCCGGGCAAACGCCGCTGCCGCTGGAGTCGGCGCCGGTCGCGGTCGCTGCTGCGCCAGTGGCCCCGAGCGCGCCAGCCGTCGCTGAGCGCGCGGCCGGCGCGCGCATCGAAGTCGAAGTCAGCCTGGACCCCGCATTTGCAGGCCAAGTGCCCGCGGACGCGGTGCTGTTCGTGTTCGCGCGCGCAGCGCAGGGCTCGCGCGTGCCGCTGGCGATCCAGCGGCTGTCCGCCGCGACGCTGCCGACCACCGTGGTGCTCGACGACAGCATGGGCATGATCGCCGGCATGAACCTCTCAAGCCAGTCCAACGTCATCATTGGCGCGCGCATTTCCGCCAGCGGCGACGCCACGCCGCAGAGCGGCGATATCGAAGGCAGCACGGCGCCTCTGTCGGTCACCACCGAGCGCACTCAGGTGCGCTTGGGACAACTGCTTCCGTGAATGAATTCGTGCCGGCCGGCACCCGCTATTTCGACCTGCCCTCACCCTTCATGATGAAGCGCGGCGGCTGCTTGAACGGCGGTCGGCTCGCGTACGAAACCTGGGGCGAGCTCAACTCGGAGCGCACCAATGCGGTGCTGCTGCTGACCGGGCTGTCGCCGAGCGCGCATGCGGCCGCGCACGCAGAGAACCCCGAGCCCGGCTGGTGGGAGCAGATGCTTGGCCCCGGCAAACCGATCGACAGCACGCGCTGGTTCGTGATCTGCGTGAACTCGCTGGGCAGCTGTCGCGGCAGCAGCGGGCCGGCCTCGATCGACCCGGCCAGCGGCCACAGCTGGCGCCTGAGTTTTCCCGAGCTGTCGATCGAGGACGGCGCCCGCGCCGCCTTCGCCCTGGTGCACAGCCTGGGCATCAAGCAGCTCGACAGCGTGGTCGGCTGCTCGATGGGCGGCATGTCGGCGCTCGCCCTACTGCTGCAGCATCCCAATTGCGCCCGGCGCATGCTCAATGTCTGCGGCGCGGCGCATGCGCTGCCGTTTTCGATCGCGGTGCGCTCGCTGCAGCGCGAGGCGATCCGCCTCGATCCACTCTGGAGCGGCGGCGACTACAGCGATGACGCCTATCCCGAATCCGGCATGCGCATTGCCCGCAAGCTCGGCGTGCTGACCTATCGTTCGGCGCTGGAATGGCACGGCCGCTTTGGCCGGGTGCGGCTCGACAGCGACCTGCGCGAGGACGATCCCTTCGGCCTGGAGTTCCAGGTGGAGTCCTATCTCGAAGGCCACGCGCGGCGCTTCGTGCGCCAGTTCGACCCCAACTGCTACCTCTACCTGTCGCGATCGATGGACTGGTTCGACACCGCCGAATACGGCCCGAGTCCCGGCGAGGGCGAATCTGCCGTGCTGCGCGGTCTGGCGCGGATCCGCTTGAGCCAAGCGCTGGTGATCGGCGTCGAGACCGACATCCTGTTCCCGATCGAGCAGCAGGCGCAGATCGCCGAGGGCCTGCGTCGCGGCGGCGCGGCCGTGCAGTTCGCCGCCCTGCCCTCACCGCAGGGCCACGACGCGTTTCTGGTCGACGTCGAGCGCTTCGGCCCGCTGATCGAAGACTTCATGAGCGCGGCCGCCGAGTGAGTCCGGACGCCTGAAACCGCGCCCTCGGTCGCGTCGCGCTGCTATACTCCGCGCCCTCGCGGGTCACCTGCCGAAGTGGCGGAATCGGTAGACGCGGCGGACTCAAAATCCGTTTCTGGCGACAGAGTGGGGGTTCGAGTCCCCCCTTCGGCACCAGGTGACCCACAGGCAGTTGGCCGACAGCCAAGCGTTCGACGGCCGGAGATCAGCGGCTCGTGATCTGCGGCTCGCAATCGGCAGTGCGTGGTCGGCAGCTCGAGAGCAGCAGCCAGCGGACCGCTCGCAGCCAAGCGGCTGCGCTTGCAGCAAGGCCAGCGACCGACCGAACCGCTTACCCCCGTGCATACCGAGCGGCCCCCGCCGCCCCCACGCGCGGCGGCGGCGGCAGCGCGTAAAGCTGCGAATCACGGCATCCGCCGGGTCGGCCCACGCAGCCTGCGGCACCGGCCGAACTCCATCGCTTCCCCACCGCGGAGCGCTGTCTGCCGGAGTGGACCCAGCGCGAGCCCTGTGCGGCGCACAGCGGGCTGCAACCCGCTCTCTTTTTTCCTTAATGAAGGTGCGGCAGCGATCGCACGCCGCAGCCGCAACTTCCATGTCAGTTCGGCTGATCTTTCGGTGTATCTCCAGTAACACACGCTGCTGTCGCGTGACTTGGAGCCCATCGGAGATGAACATGTCAAGCCACCCCCACGCCCAACCTGCGCGCCACAAAAGCGCCCTCGCAAAACTGGTGCGCTGGATGCTGGTGCTGATCTATGCGGGTCTGGCCCCTGCGCTTGTATCGGCGCAAACCCCCGGCCCTTGGATCGGCGCACCCAGCTTTGCCGGCGGCCAGTTTGCCGCCGATGCGCATGCGCTGAACTTACAGGCGGCGAACCAGGAATCACTCGGGGTGGCGATCGCGCGGCTGGACGCCACCACCACCGTGCAGGCGGCGCTGATGAAACATCCGAGCGGCGGCCAGAGCAACGGCTTATGGAACCTCGGCCTGCTGCGCTTCAACAGCACCACCGGCGTGCGCGAGACCTGGCCGGATACCACTTCCCCGTTCCAATGGGCCAACAACCAGTATCGAATCGCTCCGCTTTCGAGCAGCGCAGCTGTGGCAACCATCAAGCGAGTCGTGGTGGCGGAAAACCAAATTTTTGTGCTCTTGGATGAGCAGCTCAGCGACCGAAGAGTGACGAATATTTATCAGTTCAGCACGCAGGGAGTCGGCGTGGGTTCTTTCGAGCCACTCGGTGATTTCGCCGGGACGGAACGCTGGGCAGGCGACATGCAGGTCTATTCCACCGGAACCGCCGGACCTGGCGGCGGGACCCAGCTGGTGGTCGTCGGTGCGGTCGTGACCCCCGCGTCGGGCGCGAGAACGCCACTATTCAGGCGCTATCAAATCGAGGCATCGGGCAACTTGGTCGACCGCACCGGCGTTGTGGTCATGACCAACGGTTGGTGTGACCAAGGCGCGCGCTGCCAGCCCGAAAGGCTGGCGTTCGGCTTTCGCGGGTTTTTAAGCACCCCAGCGATCTACGTTGTCGGCCGGGTGTTCCACGGCGCCAACTTTGTGGAGCAGGGCTTCAGCATTGGCAAGCTCGACGCAAACGGCTTGCCGGACCCTGCGTGGAACACCGCAAATCTTTTCGTAGGCGATTCACGCACAGTCGGGCCGGGTACGGTCCTGCCGATGGGTATCGCCGTGCGCACCAGCGGATTGGGCCTGCCTGCGTCGCCTTACGTCGATCAGGTGACAGTCGCCGCGAACGTTCAGCGCAACTGCGGTTGGGGCGTGCGCGTTGCACGGATCAACAACCCGACAAACATGGCCTTCAGCGACACGCTTTTCGGCGGTAGTGATGCGACCGGGATTGCGTGTTCTATTGCTTCATCAGCCGCGTCGTTTTTTCCGAGAAGCATGGTGCGCGATGACCAGCGCTTGATCATCGCCGGCCGCCGCGATCCAGGGGGTCTGGTCATCGCCGGACAGCCGGTGTTTGATGCCTTCATCGCGCAGGTTGACACGGCGTCCATGACTGTGCAGCGCCAAGACACGCTGACCTGGCCGCTGGTCGGCCCACGGCAGGGCAATTCCGAGATCAACGATGTCTTGCTCGACGGCAGTGCGCTGATCGGCACCGGCGTGCTCCAGTACCCGGGTGCGTTCGCCAGCAACCCGGCGCTGGCGGGCAAGGCGCAAAGCGGCCGGCTTCGGCTGGAGGCGCCGTCAATCTTCAGCGATGGCTTCGAGCAAGCCGGCTGGTGACGCCATCGCGTTTCAGCACTGGCTTCGAGCGATAGGATCAGCGATTCGAGTCCCCTTACGTGGCACAGTGCCTGTTTGGTTCTGGGAGGCAACAGCCTGTCCGCTCAGACATTCGCTGGGCCAGGGGTGGTTACGCTGCATCTACCTCAGACCTGCGCTTGAGCGCGCAACGCCGAGTCCAAAGCTCGGTCGGACTCGGCTCCGTCCGTCCGGTGCGGGGCGAACTGTTCGAGAACTGCAGCGGCCCGGGGAAAAGATCGAACGTGTTTCCGAATTTCCTGCAGCGTTGCGCCGCCGCCGCCGCCTTGCGGCGGCGGCGGCGGCGGCCCTACAGTTGCGCGATGCCGACTACCGCAGCCACCTCGATCGCCGATTTGCTGAAACGCTGGCAGCACGGCGATCCGGCCGCCCTGGAGGCTCTGCTGCCGATGGTCTACGCCGAGCTGCGGCGCATGGCCTCCGCCCAGCTACGTCGATTCGATGGGCACGCCACGCTGCAGCCGACGGCGCTCGTGCATGACGTGCTGGTGCGCCTGCTCGAACATCCAACGATGGCCTTCGAAAGCGACGCCCACCTGTTCAACACCTTCGCCAAAATGATGCGTCAGCTGCTGACCAATCGCGCGCGTTCCGCGGCTACGATCAAGCGCGGAGGCGACCGCCAGCGTGACGAACTGTTGGATATGTTGGAGCTGCCGATCCCTTCCTCTTTTGACCTGATCGAGCTCGATCAGGCGCTGCGACAGCTGGAGGCGGTTGATGCGCGCATGGCCGCGGTGGTGGAGCTGCGCTGCTTCATCGGTCTTGAGGTCGCAGAGGTGGCGGAGCTGCTGCAGGTCGCTGAACGCACCGTGCTTCGCGACTGGCTGTCGGCGCTGGCCTGGCTCAGGGCGCGGCTCGGCGACTAGTGCGGGCGACAGGCAGGGATCTTTTGAGACGCGCCCGCTGAGCCTGCGCAACTTTGACCAGCGCGCGCTGCGCCTTCGCAACCGTGAATAACGCGCGCTCAGCCTACGCAACGGAGCTAACCGATGGGCACGACCCTGCTTGAAGCGCTGAAAATCGCACGCGCCGCCCTGGACTGCTCGGCGCAGGGTCGGGAAGCGTATCTGCAGCACGCCTGCGGTGACGATGCCGCGCTGCTGGGGCAAGCGCAAAGCCTGCTCGCAGAGATCACGGCGAGTGAAGCGGCTAGCATCGGCGCTGCCGAAACCCTTGACGAAGATCCAATGCTGGGCCAGATGCTCGGTCCATTTCTGATCGAGCAGCGTATCGGCCGCGGAGGAATGGGGGTCGTCTACCGCGCGCAGCGAACGGGCGCCGACTTCTCACAGACCGTGGCGATCAAGCTGATCCGGCGTGGCTTCGACTTTGACGAAGTGCTGTCGCGATTCCGCCGCGAGCGGCGGATCATGGCCCGCCTCGACCATCCGGGCCTTGCGCGTTTGATCGATGGCGGCATGGCGCAGGACGGCCGCCCGTGGTTTGCGCTCGAATACGTACAGGGCGAGAGCCTGCTGCGCTGGTGCGATCGACGCCGCTTGGGGTTGAGGGAGCGGGTGCGGCTGCTGCTTGAGGTCTGCGCTGCGGTGCAGTACGCGCACAGCCAGCTGGTGCTGCACCGCGACCTGAAGCCCGGCAACATTCTGGTGGACGAAACGGGCAAGGTCCGGCTGCTCGACTTCGGCATCGCGCGCCTGCTGCGCGATGACGACGGCAGCGACGAAGCCTCGGTGACCCAAAGCACCGCATCAATCCAGCCGATGACGCCGACTTATGCGGCACCGGAACAGCTGCGCGGTGAGGCTGCCAGCGTCGCGAGCGACGTCTACGCGCTCGGCGTCGTGCTGTACGAACTGCTCAGCGGCGTGACTCCGACCAGCGGCATGCGCGACAGCCAAGATCCGTACGCGCTGCCGCAAGACCTCGCCTCGGCCATCCGCCGAGGGCCGAGCACGGCGACTGCTGCGGCTGTGGACCCTCCCGAACAGGCCCGCCTGGCCGCACGCGGCCTCGGCTTGCGCGCCTGGCAGCGTGCGGTACGCGGCGATTTGAGCCGGATCGCCGATAGCGCCTTGGCCGGGGAGCCGGCGCAGCGCTATCTGACCGTCGCAGCACTCGGCGACGACCTGCAGCGCTGGCTGGACGGCGCGCCGGTGCGCGCGTCCGGGCGCAGGTTTGGCTATCGGATGGGTAAGTTCATAGCGCGCAACCGCCTCGCCGTGGGCCTGGCAGCGAGCCTGGCGCTGGGCCTGCTGGTCAGCAGCGTGCTGGCCCTTGGCTACGCTTACCGCGCCGAGGCGCAGCGCGCCGTCGCCCAGGCCGAGCTTGAGCGCGCAACGGCGGTGCGCGACTACCTGACGGTGATGTTCCGCGATGCGTCCGAACAGTCCGACGCCCAGACCTTGAGCGCGCGCGCGGTGCTCAACGAGGGCGCGGCGCATTTGATGGAGCGATTCCAGGAAGCGCCGCTGACCGGCGCGGTGACCGCACTGGCGGTGGCGGAAATGTTCCTGTTCATGGGCGATGTTGAAGCCGGAATTCCGCTGCTGGAGCAGGCCCTCGCGGTGCCGGGACTTGCCGATGCGCGGCCCGATGTCTACGCCCAAGCGACGTACTATCTGGCGCAGTTCGAATACCTGGGTGGCGACAGCGCGCGCGCGGCTGCGCTGCTCGACGACGCCCAGCGCATATTCCGCAGCGAGCCTGCGCGCTACGCCGTGCTGCTCAATGAGAGCCTGACCACGCGGGCCCAGCTGCAGCGCGCCGGGGGCGAGCGCGAGCAGGCCTTGTCCACCCTGAACGAAATGATCGCCACGCGCCGCGGGCAGCTGGGTTTGAACGATCGCGAGCTCGCGGTGGCGTTGGCGACGCGCTCGCTCGTAGAGGCCGAGCTTGGCCGCTACCGCGAGGCGGTGGCCAGCGCCAACGATTCGTTGGCGGTATTTGCCGCCAACGGTCAGCTCAATACGCGCTCCGGCTTGGGCGCGCTCAACAACCGCGCCAATGCGCGCTATTTGCTCGGCGAGCGGGCGCAGGCGATCGCCGACTTCACCCAGGTGGTCGCGATGCACCGCAAGCTGTTCGGCCCGTCGCCGCAGTTCGCCACCGCGCTGCAGAACGTCGGCAGTGCGCTGAACAAGGAGGGGCGCTCGCAGGAAGCGCTGCCGCTGTTCGAGGAAGCCTTGCATATAGCGCGGGCCCAAGCAGGCGAAGGCGGCCGGATCACGGTGCTGATCTACAACAACCTCGCGGCCACGTACTTTTTGCTGAAACGCTATGACGAAGGGACGACGATGGCCAACCGGGCGATCGAACTCGGCACCCAGAATCTCGGCGCCGACAGCCTGTTCGCGCTGCTCGGATATCGCTGGCGCGCGGCCCTTCGTGACGCCACGGGCGATACGGCGGGCGCCCGCGCAGACCTCGCTGTGGCCATCGCGGGCTTTACCGCACTGGGGCCGGCCGGCGCGGCGCAGCTGGCGGCGATGGCGCCGCTGATCGAGCGTCTGTCCGCAGCGGCAGACCCGCCCCAAGCGCGCTGATCGCTCGCACTGCAGCGCCCGGCATCTCTCGCGCATCGTCGGAGCGCGGACGATTCGGCGGCTCGGGTTGAACCGTGGATCGCAGCGGCTTCAGGAGGTTCTGAGCACCTCGATCCCGGGTCGCAGCGCGTGCCGAGCCCTGCACAGACTCCGTCCGCGGCGTCGCCCAAAAAGACTCTTGCGCGATCCGTCAACAGGCTTGGCGACCGATATGCGGAGGCGCCGCGCCGCTCGGCCCAGCGGGTCGATCACACGAGTTCTGGGCAGCGTCTTCGCTGCCGCATCAGGGCGCCCGCAGCGCGTCCAGCACGTTGGGCGCCGCGCGCGGTGCGGCGTCGGGCGGGTCGACCCGCAAATCCTCGGGCAGCGCCTGAGCGCCGAAGAAGGCGAGGCTGACCGCCTCGGTGGCGGCGATCGAGTCAAACGGCGTGCCGTGGCGTGAGCCGAGAACCACACGCAGCTCGGCGCCCATCGCCTGTGCCCAGATCTGTTTCTCGGCCAGCGCCGTGTAGTCGTGTTCGGCCGCCAGCATCAGGTGCGGCATCAGCAGTTGCGGCAGCCGCGCGCGCGCGCACCACGCCGCCAGCGCTTTGGCCTGCGCAATGTAGATGGTCTTGTTCTGCGCACCGAACACCTCGACCACGCGCGCGCGCATCGCCGCCTGGTGTGGGTGCGGGAACAATCGTTTTGCCACCAGCCGCGCGGCGCGCCTCAATCCAAGCACGCGCACCAGCGTCAGCTGGCCGTGCAGCTCCCACTTTTTCCGCCAGGTGTCGGCGCGATAGCTCGGCAGGCTGTTGATGGTCAACAGCCGCGACACTCTGTCCGGCGCCTGCAGGGCCAGCTCAATGGCGACCGCGCCGCCGAGCGAAAAACCCAGCAGACCGACTCTCGGCAGCCGCAGCGCATCGAGCAGGTCCAGCAGCGATCGCGCATAGCCGGCAATCGAATGCTGGGCCGGCGCCGGGCTGCGGCCGGCCCCGGGCAGGTCGACCACAAGCACCTGGAAGCGCTGCGCCATCGGCTCGATCTGGAAGGCCCAGTCCTCGCCGCTGGAGCCCAGGCCATGCACCAACAGCAGCGGCTCGGCGGCCTCATCGCCGAAGCGGCGACAGTGCAGCGGCAGCGGTGCGGTCGGCATCAGACGGGGTCGATCAAGCCGGCAGCATCATGCCGCGGATGGTGAAAAAGATCAGCGCCGACAGCACCGCCGTGGCCGGCACGGTGATGATCCAGGCGGCAATCACGCGCAGCATGATGGCGCGCTTCACCAGCACCTTGCGGTGGACCTTGCGCAGGCTCTTGCGCTCGGCTTTGGAGATCGCTGCCTCACCGCGTTTGCCGGCCTGCTTCAGCTCTTTCAGCATGCGGCTCTTTTCGGTGCGGCTGGCCGATTCGAAGGCCGCCAGAAACGCTTCAACCTCATGCTGGGCCGCACCGGAGTTGGCGTGGTGGGCTTCGATCTCGGCGGTGATGCGCTGGTAGTTGGCCTTCAAATACTCGCGCAAAAAACCGACGCCAAACACCGCACCGATGGTGACGTGGGTGGTCGAGATCGGCAGGCCCATCTGCGAAGCGATGATCACCGTGACCGCAGCCGCCATGGCGATCGAGTAGGCGCGCATGTGGTCCATGTCGGTGATCTCGCTGCCGACCGTCTTGATCAGCTTCGGCCCGTACAGAGCCAAGCCAACGGCCAGCCCAAGCGCGCCGACCACCATTACCCACAGCGGAATCGAGGCCTTGGAGTGGATGTCCGAGGTCAGCAGGGTGTCGTAGATCGCCGCCAGCGGGCCAATCGCGTTGGCCACGTCGTTGGAGCCGTGCGCGAAACTGAGCAGGGCGGCGGCAAACACCAGCGGCATGCCGAACAGCTTGTTGACGCCATCCTTGTCGTTGCTGAGCTGGGCCGATCTCTGGCGGACCCGCGCCGAGGTGTAGAAGAACGTCACGACACCCACCGCCGCGCCGATCAGCAGGGCCTCGACGAACGTCAGCGAGATCAGCTGCTTGACGCCCTTCAGCGCGAGATAGGCGGCGAACGCCCAGCCCATCAGGCCCAGCAGCACCGGCACCATGCGCCGCGAGGCCTGCATCAGGTCGACCTGGTAGGTGATCGTGCGTTTGACCAAGTAGAGGAACAGCGCCGCGATGATTCCGCCAAAAACCGGGCTGATCACCCAGCTGGCGGCGATATTGCCCACCGTGCTCCAGTTGGCGAGATCCCAGCCGGCGGCGGCGATGCCGGAACCGAGCACCCCGCCGACGATCGAGTGCGTGGTCGATACCGGCGCACCCAGCGCGGTCGCCAAGTTCAGCCAGAGGGCCGCTGCCAGCAGTGCGGCCATCATCAGCCAGATGAAAATCTGCGGATCGCTGATCTTGCCGGGATCGATGATGCCGCTCTTGATGGTGCCGACCACCTCGCCACCGGCAATGATCGCGCCTGCGGCTTCGAAGATCGCCGCGATCGCAATCGCCGAGGTCAGGCTCATCGCCCGCGCGCCCACCGCCGGCCCGACGTTGTTGGCGACATCGTTGGCGCCGATGTTCATCGCCATGTACGCGCCAAACGCCGCCGCCACCACCAGGGTCAGGCTCAGGTGACCGTGCGCGAACCAGGTGTAGGCCACCACGCACAGCACAAACCCAAGCGCCAGCAGCAGTCGGAACAGATCAATGCCGCGCGCGCGCACGATCGGCGCTTGGGGGATGGAGGGCGAAGCAGTCATGGCGGGCCGCGTGCGAGAGCGCCCGTGAGACGCAGGCGAAGCTCTCTATGATGCCCCAAGCGGTGCCGCTGTTCTCTTCGAGCTGATCGGCGGCAGGCCGCTTGCTACCGTCTGTTCGCGACAGGGCAGCTCGGCCGCACGGCCTGCGAGATCCACGTGGACTGCGTGCGGCTGGACTGCGGCAGCCTGATCAAAGTGCTCGATGCCGGCAGCATCGACCTGATTGCCGGCGGAACGTCGCTATCCGGTGCGGTTGCCTTCGGCTCAGCACCCACCTGAAAAAACGGCCACCCGCCCGTCGATGAACGCAGCGCAGCGCGCGATACACCCCATCGAGAGCGCGCGATGCGACGTATCGAAGCAGGCAGGTTGGCGCTGAGCGAAGCAGCGATGCGGGCTGCTTTGGAGCTGCCGGTGGCAGCTCCAGGCCGGAAGAGCCCGAGCGCAGCGTGGGCGAACATCTGCCTCTCGCCGCAAGCCCCGACCACCGCGACGTTGGGCTTCGGCTTTGCCTCAGCGCCAACCTACACAAGCGGCCAACCGCCCATTGATGAAAGCGGTGCAGCGCGCGATGCGACGTATCGAAGCAGGCAGGTTGGCGCTGAGCGAAGCAGCGATGCGGGCTGCTTTGGAGCTGCCGTTGGCAGCTCCAGGCCGGAAGAGCCCGAGCGCAGCGTGGGCGAACATCTGCCTCTCGCCGCAAGCCCCGACCACCGCGACGTTGGGCTTCGGCTTCGGCTTCGGCTCAACGCCAACCTACACAAGCGGCCAACCGCCCATTGATGAAAGCGGTGCAGCGCGCGATTCAACGCATCGGAGCAGGTAGGTGGGCGCTGAGCGATGCAGCGAAGAAATCGCGGGCTGGGGAGCCCCAGGCGGCTTTCACCCGTGGCGGTCGCTGCGGCTGCGGCTGCGGCTGCGGACCAATCGTTCGTGTGCTCATCGGGCCCGGCAGGGTGGCCTTCTGAGCGCTGAGCGTTGACGTCAGCACTGGTTGCATGGGGCCCGCTTCCTGCTCAGGCCGCTTGCCTCTTAGCTGCTTGCCTCTTCTGCCTCGCAGACCTTGCGGGCTCGCCCGCTTCACGCACTCGCTGCCGCCCAAGAAGGCAAAATTGCGCGCTTGCAGCAAAGCAGCCTCTGCCGCCACCATGCCGCCGGCGACGCCGCTGCGCCACTCATTTTCCAGACACCGAACGGATCGAGGTCACCATGCACGCATTGAATCGACGGGCCCTGCTGCCACTGGCCCTTTCGCTCGCCCTGCCCGCGCTCGCTGTGCCAGCGCTCGCCACAGCCCAGGACGCCAAGCCCGACTCCACCCAGCTGGACACGATCACGGTCACCGCCCAGCGCCGCGCCGAAGACCCGCAGAAGATCCCGCTGGCGATCACCACGGTCAGCGCCGAGAAGCTCGACATCCTAGGCTCCGGCGGCGAGGACATCCGCTTTCTGGCCGGACGTCTGCCCAGTCTGAACATCGAATCCTCGTTTGGCCGCGCGTTTCCGCGCTTCTACGTGCGCGGCCTCGGCAACGGCGATTTCGATTTGAACGCCTCGCAGCCGGTCTCGCTGATCTACGACGAAGTCGTGCTTGAAAATCCTCTGCTGAAAGGTTTTCCGGTGTTCGATCTGGACCGCCTGGAGCTGCTGCGCGGCCCGCAGGGCAGCCTGTTCGGCCGCAACACCCCCGCTGGCGTGCTGAAGTTCGAATCGGTGGCGCCGGCGCAGGAGCGCAGCGGCTACGGCCAGCTCAACTACGGCCGCTTCGACACCCTGAACGCCGAAGGCGCGATCGGCGGCGGCCTGTCCGAGGACTGGTCTGCGCGCGTTTCAGGCCTGTACCAGCGGCGCAGCGACTGGGTCGACAACGCGTTTACCAACCGCAGCGATCAGTACGACGGCTACCGCGAATTCGCCGGCCGAGCGCAGTTCCTCTACGAGCCCAGCGACAGCACCCGCGCCCTGTTCAACGTGCACCTGCGCGACCTCGACGGCACCGCGCGGCTGTTCCGCGCCAACGTCTTCAAGCCGGGCACAAATGATCTGGTCGACGACTTCCGCCGCAGCGTGGTTGCCATCGACGGCGACAACCGCTCGACCCTGCGCAACCTGGGCGCCAGCGCGCGGCTGTCGTTTGATCTGGGCCGCGTCACGCTCTACTCAGTCACCGGCTACGAGACCCTTGACAGCTACTCGCGCGGCGACATCGACGGCGGCTTTGGCGCCAGCTTCGCGCCGCCCTTTGGCCCCGGCTTCATTCCGTTCGACGCGCAGAGCGCCGACGGCCTGCCCGAGCACCGGCAGATCACCCAGGAGTTCCGCCTCGCTTCCAACGAGTGGGGCGCCTTCGATTGGCAGAGCGGCGTGTTTCTGTTCGATGAAGACATCACCATCGAAAGTTTCAACTTCAACACCTTCAGCGGCGAGCAAAACGGCTACGCCGTGCAGGACCAGCGCAACCAGGCGTGGGCCGTGTTCGCTTCCGGCGAATACGATCTGAGCGAAGCCGTGCGCCTGAACGGCGGCCTGCGCTATACGCGCGACGAGAAGGACTTCACCGCGCAGCGCTTCAGCAGCCCGATCGGTGCTGGCGCAACGCCGGTGCTGCGCGCCAACCCGAGCGACAGCAACCTCTCCGGCGACGTCTCGGCGAGCTGGTTCTTCCACCCCGAGCGCAGCCTGTACGTGCGCTACGCCCGCGGCTACCGCGCGCCCAGCATCCAGGGCCGCCTGCTGTTCGGCGACACCCTGTCGGTGGCGGATGCCGAAACGGTCGACTCCTTCGAGGTCGGCTTCAAGTCCGAACTGTTCGACGGCCGCGCGCGGCTGAATCTCGCCGCCTTCCAGTACGAGGTCACCGACCAGCAGTTGACCGCAGTCGGCGGCAGCGCCAACTTCAACACGCTGATCAACGCCGACAAGACCCTGGGCCGCGGCTTCGAGATGGACCTCGATGCCTACCTCACCGACAGCCTGCTGGTGACCGTCGGCTTCAGCCACAACAAGACCGAGATCCGCGACCGCGGCCTGTCGATCGCCCCCTGCGGCGGCGGCTGCACGGTGCTCGACCCGACCGGCAGCGCGCCCGGCACGGTGTCAATCTTCGGCAACCCGCTGCCGCAGGCGCCGAAGAACGTCGCCAACGTGACCGCCCGCTACAGCATCCCGGTGGGTGCGAACGAGATCTTCATCTACACCGACTGGGCCTACCGCAGCGAGATCAACTTCTTCCTGTATGAGGCCGCCGAATTCCGCGGCAAGGCCCTGCTGGAAGGCGGCCTGCGCACCGGCTACAGCTGGGGCTTCGGCAAGCATGAGCTGGCGCTGTTCGGCCGCAACATCACCGACAAAGTGGTCGCCGTGGGCGGCATCGACTTCAACAACCTGACCGGTTTCGTCAACGAACCGCGGGTGTGGGGTGTCGAGTTCACCAGCACGTTCTGATGCGTGACTGTCGCCGTGCGGTGGGGTCTGTTTCGGAGCTGCCGGTGGCGGCTCCAGACCCGAAGAGCCCGAGCGAAGCGTGGGCGAGCATCTGCCCCTCGCCGCAAGCCCGGACCACCGCGACGTTGGGCTTCGGCTTTGCCTCAGCGCCAACCTACAGGAGCGGCGCAGCGCGCGGTGATCGGTGAGCGGTGAGCGGTGAGCGGTGAGCGCCATCAGAGCAGGTAGGTTGGCGCTGAGCGCAGCAGCGATGCGGGCTGCTTTGGAGCTGCCGGTGGCAGCTCCAGGCCCAGGGAGCCCGAGCGCAGCGAAGGCGAACATCCGCTCTCGCCGCAAGTTCCACCACCGCGACGTTGGGCTTCGGCTTTGCCTCAGCGCCAACCTACAAAAGCGGCCACCCGCCCATCGATGAACGCGGTGCACGACAGGCGGTGCGTCGCATCGGTCGTTGACCTGCGCGAGGGCACGCCCGAATTCACTTTGGGCGCGGCCCGGGCTGACAAGGCCGAGAGAGCGTCAGCACTTCCCCAGAGGCCAGCGCGGCCGGGGCTATCAACCCGTCTACCCCGGCATCGGCCGCCCGCCCACATCCTCGATCTCGCCCAGCACCTCCAGCACGCTGGTGGCAAATGCACCCGCCGGCAAAAAGAACTCGATGTTCAGCGTATGCGCGTCTTCCAAGCGCCAGATCAGCTCGCGCACCGGCAGCCGCAGGGCGCGGCGCTCCTGCTTCAGGTCGACTGATTCGAGCCCCGCGCGCAGCTCGGCAAACGCATCGGCGCAGGCGGTTTCAAGCTCGGCCAGCGCTCCGGTGCAGCGCAGCGCGCCGCTGCCCCACAGCGGGCCGGTCGGGTGGATGTCGATGAGCCGCGCGCGCTCGATCAGCGCGTCGGTGATCGGCTCCGGCCCGAACACGCTGTGGCTGCCGTCGAGCATGCACACCTCTCCTTGTGTGAGCCGATCCCAATCGCCGCGCTTGACCCGCTCGGCCAGCAGCGCGTTGAAGATCGCCGAGCGTGCGGATGAGATCAGGATGCTGCGCTGCTCGCGATCGACGCGGCGGCCGCCGAACATGTCGCGCGCGGCGTCGAGGTTGCCGCCTTCGCGGCCGAAGCGCTGGGCGCCAAAATAGTTGGGCACGCCGCCGGCGGCGATGTCGGTCAGGCGCTGCTCAATCGCTGCGGCTTCGCCTTCGACAGCGCGCAGCCGCAGGTGAAAGCGGTTGCCCTTCAGCGCGCCGCGCGGCAGCTTGCGGTTGTGCCAGGTCTGCTCGATGACGGTGGCTTCAGGGTCTTCGAACGGCGTGGCCGGCGCGATGCGCTTGGGCAGGTGCAGGCTGAACCACTGGCGGGTGATGGCGTGGCGGTCTTTCAAGCCGGCGTAGCCGACGCCCATCGGCGCAATGGCGGCCCACTTGGCCAGCTGCTTGGCGATCCAGGCGGTGTTGGCGCCGCGCTTTTCGATCAGCAGGAACAGGTGCTCGCCGCTGCCGCTGCGCTCGAAGCCGAGCACTTCGTCGACGCGGAAATCCTGCTGCTCGCTGCGGATGCGGCCTGTGAGCACCGCCTCGCCCAGCGCCCGCGGGCGACTCAGATCCGCGCTCATGCGGCCACCTGCTGCAGCAGGGCCACCGCGTGCGCTGCGATGCCTTCCTCGCGGCCGGTGAAGCCGAGTTTTTCGGTGGTGGTGGCCTTGACGCTGACCGCGTCGACGTCGATGCGCAGGTCCTCGGCGAGGTTCACGCGCATCGCCTCGATGTGCGGCAGCAGCTTCGGCCGCTCGCAGATCACCACGCTGTCGATGTTCACCACCGCGTAGCCGCGCGCATCGAGCATGCCCTGCACCGCGCGCAGCAGGCCGCGGCTGTCGGCGTTTTTCCAGGCGGCATCGGACGGCGGAAAGTGCGTGCCGATGTCGCCCAGCGCCAGCGCGCCGAGCAGGGCGTCGCAGAGCGCATGAATCAGCACATCGCCGTCGGAATGCGCAACCAGACCCTGCGAGTGGGCGATGCGCACGCCGCCCAAGGTGACGAAGTCTCCGGGCCCGAAGGCGTGCACGTCATAGCCGGTGCCGATGCGAAACATGGGCGGGGTCCTTCAAGCGAAGCGGGGCGCGGATGGTGGTGCAGTAGCGCGACGGCGGCAAGCCCGCGCTGCTGCAGGTGACTAAGCTGCGGCCGCCGCGCAGCGGCCGCAGCTTGGGCGACGCTGCGCTGACGGCCCGCAGCGCTGATCGCCGGCCGCGTTGATAGTCACTCAGCACGTGCTGCGCGCCGGGCCCTGCCGGCATCGCGGACCTCCGCCGAACTCAACACGCGCAGATCCGTCAAAGCGCCCCGCACGCCCGGGAGGGCACATCCCGTCAAGCAGGCGGGCCGATTGCAGCACCCGCGCTGCCGCGCCAGCACGCGCACGCATGAGTTCACTGCAGATGCGGCCTTGCGCGAACACGGCTCGAACGGCGCGCTCAAATCTTCTTTCAGCCCATCACAGCAGCTTCGACTGCTCCGGGGCGGCGACGGGCGCGGGCCATAAGTCCTCGCTCTCCGCCTCCGCGCGACCGCGATCGGCGAGTGGCGATGCCTGCTTTTCTTTCGCATCGCGCGGCGTGCGAACCGCCGGCGGCGGGCCGCGGTCGGACCACACTTTCAGGGCCGGCAGCGCGCACTCCAGGGCAAACGCCGGCGCGTCGAGCAGGTCGGTATCAAGCCAGCGCGCGGCGAGCGCACCGCTCAGCAGCATCGGCATGCGGTCGTGCACGTCGGCCACCTGGCCGCGCGCCTCGGTGGTGAGGACGGTGAAACTTTCGATCACCTGATCGTCCTGCTGCCAGCGCTCCCACAGCCCGGCGAACAGCAGCGCGCCGCCGGCCGCGGGCGTGAAAAGGTGCGGCACCTTGCGACCGGATTGCTCCCGCCACTCGTACCAGCCCGACGCCGGCACCAGGCAGCGGCGGACGCGAAAAGCGGCGCGGAATACCGGCTTCTCGGCCACGCTTTCGACGCGCGCATTGAAGGTCGAGAACTTCGTCTGCGGCGCCTTCGCCCACGCCGGCAGCAGGCCCCAGCGCAGGCGGGCCGGCAGCAGCAGGCCGTCGGAGCCCTGCCGCAGTACCCAGGCGGGCTGGGTGGGGCAGATGTTGAGTTCAGTCGCAGGCTCCTGCGCCGGCGCTTTGAGCTGCAGCGGCGCGGAGGCGGCGTGCACCTCGGCCCAGGTGGTGGCATGGGTATAGCGACCGCACATCTGAGGATTCTCCCGATGGCCGGCCGCATGCGGCAGCGGCTTGCGAAGCCGGTGGAGCCCGCCGATCGCCGCACGGCGAGGCCGGCCGCAAAGGCAGGGACGGTGCACTTCGGGTGCACTTTGTGCACACGGCACGGCGAGCAGCATCGCTCACGCTCAGCCGTAATGGCCAGCGGAGACCGCAGATGCGCACACTTGGACTGATCGGCGGCATGAGCTGGGAGTCCAGCCTGCTTTACTACCGCGCCCTGAACCTCGGCGTGCGCGAACGGCTCGGCGGCCTGCACTCGGCCAAGCTGATTCTGCACAGCGTGGACTTTGCCGAAGTCGCAGCGCTGCAGCGCGAAGGCCGCTGGGAGCACGCCGGCGATCTGCTTACGAAAGCCGCCGAGGGCCTCGAAAACGCCGGAGCCGGCGCGCTCGTGCTGTGCACCAACACCATGCACAAGGTTGCCCCCGCCATCGAAGACGGCTGCACGATTCCGCTGCTGCATATCGCCGATGCGGCAGGCGCCGCCGTACGCGCGGCCGGGGTGAAACGCGTCGGCCTGCTCGGCACGCGCTTCACCATGTCGGAAGCCTTTTACCGCGATCGCCTGGCCGAGCGCTTCGGCCTGGAGGTGCAGGTGCCGGACACGGCGGCGCAGGCGCGCATTGATCGGGTGATCTTCGAGGAGCTGTGTCAGGGCCGGATCGAGCCCGATTCGCGCGCCGACTACCGGGCGATCTGCGCAGACCTGATCGAGGCCGGCTGCGAGGGCATCCTGCTGGGCTGCACCGAGATCAGCCTGCTGCTGAAGCCCGAGGACGTGTCGGCGCCGCTGTTCGACACGACGGCCCTGCACGTGGAGGCAGCGCTCGACTGGGCGCTCGGCGGGCCGAGCGCGGCGCGGCTGGTCGCTCAATAGAAACTCCAACGCCCAGGGAAGGCCGTGCGCGGGCTCTCAGGGCACGTCGCTTGCGCGGATTCAAGCGAGTTTGATCACCGCAGAATTCGCCCAAGCGCGCCGCCGCTGCGGGCCTCAAGCGGCAGCCGCAGTCGGCGGGCGGTATTCCGCACCGGCGCTCAGCGCTGCTCAAGCTCCGTGCGGCTGAGCTCACGCACCAGGCGAAAGCCGACGTCGTCGTAGCCGTGTTCGGCATCGACCGCCTCATCGCGCGAGCGCGCTCCCGGCTCCGCCTCGCGCCAGCCGAAGCCGACCACCGGCTGGCGCGTGCAGCCGGCGCTGCAGGGTGCCGACCATTCGCGCACGTGCTCGATGCCGGCGCAGGCCGACGGGTTCGCCCGGCAGGTTCCGGCGGCGCTGCCTGCGGCCACCTGCGCGTTCCATTCAGCAGTGGTCGCGAGGCGATAGCTGTGTCGATCCCGCGCGCCCAGCCAATCGGCATAGGCGCGCGCGTCGGCGAGGCTGACGCAGACTGCGGGATCTGTCTGCGCCTGCTCGAAGCCGGGCGAATCCCAGCGCCGCTTGCGCAGGTTGAACACCGCCGAGCGCACCCGACAGGCGGAGGCCGCGCGGCCGCTGGTTTGCGCGAAGCGGGCGTAGTCCGCGCGGCTGACCGGCGACGGCATCGCCGCCAGCCCCGCGGCCGACCTCTCCGGCAGCGCGAGCAGCACCATTGAGGTGGCGCCCGGCAGGCGATCGCCGACCCGCGCGGTGACTATGGGTTGGGACCACTCGGGCTCAAGCCGGGCCGCGGCAATGCTCCAGGTCGCGGCCTCCGCCTTCACCGTGCGCAGCTGATCGAGGTCCTGCGCCTGCAGAGCGGCCTGCAGCCGCCCGCGCAGCCGCTTGATCGCGACAGCCTCAATCTCCTGCCAGCCGGGGCCTTCAAGCAGAACCAGCTGCCCGGCCAAATCGCGCGCGGCGTCGTACAGGCGCCGCTCGGGTGCGGCGGTGGCGATGGCGGCATCGGCATCGATGTCAACGGCGTCGACCGCCAAGGCCTCGGCGATGTACGGCTGCGCGGCCGCGAGCCAGGCCTCGCCCAGCGTCGCGAGACGCGGATGCGCGGGCGACACGGCCTGCGCCTGCAGCAGAAAATCGAACGCGTTGTCGCCGGGCGGCTGGGTCAGGCGGCGGCGAGTGATCTGCCGCGCGGCGGCGCGCAGGGCGCGCTCATCCGCAGGCAGCGCGGCCTCCTCGAGCCGGGCGCGGGCTTCTTCGGAGTCCTCGGCGGCGAGCAGCGCTGGGTCGCCGATCGGCAGCGCTTCGCTTGCGGCCTGATCGCCTGCGGCCCGAGCGCTCGACGCCCGCCCGCTTGCGTCGCCCGGATCGACCGCAAAGCCCGAATTGCCGGCGACGCCAAGAGCCGCGCGCTCAGCTGCGGAGTCCATCGCGATCGACGCTGCGGGCGGCAAGGCAGCGGACACCGCGCGCGACTCCGCCGACGGCTGCAGCGAGGCCGTCGTCCAGCCCCAAGCCTGCAGCGCCACCACAATCGCCAGCACCAGCACCACGCAGGCCGCGGCGGCGAGAAACACCGGGCTGCCGCCCAGGCCGCGGGCGGCTTGAGCAACGGGATCGACAGCGACGGGCGGCGCTGCCGCAGCCGCGCGCTCGAGTTCGATGTGGTCCAGCGCGACCACCATTTCCTGGGCGCTGGCAAAGCGCGCATCCGGCGTCTTCGCCAGCGCGCGGTCAATAAACGTCTGCCAGTGCGCCTTGGCTGCCGGCAGCCGCGGCACCGGGTCGACCGAATGGCGCACCGCCATCTGCAGCGGGCCTTCGGCCTGGAAGGGCAGCTCGCCGACCAGCTTTTGGAAGGCGAGCACGCCAATGCTGTAGAGATCGGCGCGGCTGTCGACCTTCTCGCCGCGCGCCTGCTCGGGCGCCATGTGGGTTGCGCTGCCCAGCGCGAAGCCGCCTTCGGTAAAGCGGCTGCGGTCGGTGCGGTGCATGGCGATGCCGAAGTCCGCCAGCAGCGGCCGATCGACGTTGTCCAGCAGCACGTTGTCGGGCTTGATATCGCGATGCACCACGCCGCGGCCGTGCGCGTAGTCCAGCGCCCACAGCAGCGCGCGCAGGATCGCCAGCAGGCGCGGCTCATCTTCAAGCAGGTCGAGCTGGCCGAGATGCCCGCGCGGCAGATAGGGCATCACGAAATACAGCAGCCCGAGCTCGGTTCGGCCGACGTCGTGGATGCTGACAATCGCCGGATGCTGCAGCTTGGCGATGGTGCGCGCCTCGCGCTCGAAGCGCAGCTTGCTGATCTCGTCTTTCAGCGCGGTCGGCGAGATCACCTTGATCGCCACCTGCCGATCCAGCGACTCCTGCACGCCCAAGTAGACATAGGACATACCGCCCTCGCCCAGCCGCCGCACCACCCGATAGCCGGGGATGTCGGGCATGTAGGCCGTCAGCAGCTCAGACAGCTCGTCGGGCGAGAGGTCGGGGATGGGCGTGGGAGTGGGAGTAGCCATGGCGGGGCGCGAGCGGACCGGCCCGCAGAATACGCCGGCTGGCGTTGCAAATGTTCACCTTGCTCCGCAGTTTGGGGCGCCCAGCCGCGGTTTGGGCGGCTGCGCTGCAGTTTGGAGGGCCGTCCTGAAGTTTTCGATTTGCGCAGCATCCCGGAGCGTTGCGCCGCAGTTCGGGGCGCCCGTGCATCCACAGCTTTGAGGCGAGCCGACGCGCGCCACCCGCACGGTCAGCGCCCCAAGCTGCCGCGAGACTGGTGGATCGCGCTCGCCCAGCCGGGCCGTCGAATCTCCAACCTGATTGGCGCAGCATCTCAGCAAGCCCAGCTCAAGCCCCTCTCCGCGGGCGGGGGATTGGCGAAAAGAGCAGGGTATTGTCATTGCTCTTAGGGAACCCCTGAAAAACTCAGCAACCTGACTTCCTGCGAAGCTTCGAAGCGCTTTTTAGCGGCTGCCGGCGGAATGTTGGTCATTCAGCCCCGCGGCGCGGTTCTTCCGTGCCGCTTTTTACCCTGAACCGCGGAATTTCCTCGGATCGCGGACACACTCATCCCGCCACCGCCATACGGCGCCGCGCCAGGCTCAAGTTCACCAGCGCAAACAGCGTATGCAGCTGCGCGGTGTTCTTCGCCAGGCCGCGATAGCGCAGCTTGCTGAAACCGAACTGACACTTCAGGACACGGAACGGGTGCTCCACTTTCGACCGCATCTGCGCCTTCAATCGCTCCAACTTTTGGGTCG
>Ga0335395_10000076_pt1 | contig 66424 bp, 40 predicted proteins | sample MAT02_FD_205744 | JGI IMG/M metagenome (GOLD analysis project Ga0335395, IMG submission 205744) | Freshwater microbial communities from Lake Fryxell liftoff mats and glacier meltwater in Antarctica - MAT-02 (spades assembly) (version 2) ...
GTCGGGCTGGGTGTGGGCGCGCACCTGCCACAGGCAGCGGTAGCTGTCGCTGCCCAGGGTGAGGGCGAAGCCCGCGCCGGTGGTGCCGGTGGTGGGGATCGCCGGCGTGGCGAGCACGCTCAGATCGGCGCCCGGCTGGTCGCTGCCGCTGACCAGCACCAGGGGCGCGTTGGCGTTGCCGCTGCCCGCGGCGGTCAGCGCGCCGCCCTCCGTGGCCCAGGTGCCGACTTGGTCGGTCGCGCCGATGGTCGTCGGCAACGCGCCGGCGAAGGCCTCGGTCCTGGCCGCCGGAACGGCGTACGCCGCGTCGGCGATGCGGTTGTCGTTGGCGTCATAGGCGTACAGGCGCGACAGCGCGTCGGCGCCGGTGCGCTCTTCGCGCACCAGGCGCCCGTCGCGGTAGGTGTAGTCGATCGCGTAGTCGCTGGCCGAAAGGCGGGCGACGCGTCCCTGAGCGTCGCGGGAGACCGACCACACGCCGGTCTCGCCAGCGACGTCCTGGCTGAGCGAGATCGGCAGGCCGCCGTCGTCGAAGAGCGTCCGGCGGACCACACCGTGCGGCAGGGTGACGCGGTCGACCCGACCCTGGAAGTCATAGGAGAGTTCGACGTCCCCGACCGCGCTTGAGTTGAGGCGCTGCAGGCGGCCCTGCGCATCGTAGGCGAAGCTCAGCGGGCCGCGGGTCAGCGACCGGCCCTGGCGATCCCAGGTCGCGAGCTGCGGGGCTTGGCCCGGCAGCTCGTAAGCAGCCACCCGTCCGGCCCGATCAAGCCGGCTGGCGATGGTCTGGCCGCCCAACGTGCGCTGGGTGGTGAAGGCACCGCCGTTAGCGCCGCCGGTGATGGTCGCGTTGGTCTGCGTGGTGGCGGTGCCCCCCTCCGTGATCGTCCGCGTCAACACCTCGCCGGCTTCGCCGCGGGTGAAGGTGATGGCGCGTCCAGCACGATCGTCGATGCGCGTCGGCTCGGCGCGATCGCTGGCGTAAGTCATCCGGGTGGTGCCACCATCGGGATCGACCCGCGCGATAGTGCGGTCAAGCGCGTCATAGGCCTGAGTCCGCGTCCGGCCCGCCGCGTCAGTCACCCCCACCACCCGGCCCCGCGCGTCGTGGGCGTAGCTGGTGCTGCGGCCACCCGGAGCAATCACCTCGACCAAGGCGAGCGTGCGGTCGTCATAGCGGTAGAGCGTGGTGTCGTTGCCCACCGTAGTCGACAGCAGACGTCCGATCGCATCGTAGCTGGCGGTGCGCCGACGGCCGGCGCCGTCGGTGGTCGCCACCACATTGCCGAGCGCATCGTAGGCGGTGCTGGTGGCGATGCCGCCGCGGATGATCTGGGCCACCCGGCCGCCGGCGTCGTAGCGCCATTCCATCAGCGGCTTTCCCGGCTCTTTGCGGCTGAACAGGCGGCCGTCGCGATCGAAGGTCTGCACCGTCACCAGCGAGGGGATGGCCTCGCCGCCGACGAAGCGGCCAGCGCGCAGAATGTTGCCGGTGGGATCGCGCTCCAGCACGGTCAGGGTCGCATCAAGCTGCGTCGCTGTCGCGGCCACGGCGTTGTCGGTTGCCCCGTTCGTTTCCAGCGTCGCGCTCGCCACGGTCGGCGCGGTCCGCCGACCCGAGGCGGTCTTCACCTCGCCGACATGTCCACGGATGGGATCGTAGGTGGTGGTCGTGCCGACCACCTTGGCCACGCCATCGATGCGCGCGGTGTGGTAGTCGAAGCGCGGGCGGCCAAAGCCGTCGGTCAGGGATCCGACGGCACCGCGTCCCGGCTGCGTCACCTGCTTGACGCTGCCGTCGGCGCGGCTGTCGATGGTGGTCGGGTGGGTGGTTCCGCCGATCGTGGTCGCTGATGCCGAGGGCAATCCGCGAGCGTCGAGCGTGGTCACCTGGGTCGCATCGCTGCCGGAAATCGCCACCGTCGCTTCGACCTTCTCGCCGTTCTTGCGCAGGGTGGACGTCGTGGTCACACCCCAGCGGTCGGTGCCCGAGGTCGGTCGCCCATCGCGGTCATACCCCATTGTCTGCGCGGCACCCACCGAGGCCTGGGCCCCGACCGGGTTGCCCGCACCGTCGTAGGACACCGCCGACCAGCCACCGGCCGGGTTGATGGTGCCCACTACCCGCCCAGAGCGGTCGTAGCGCTGCGTGGTGACCAGGCCGTTGCCGTCCGTCGATGACAGGACCCAGCCAAGCGCGTTGAACGTGGATTTGGCCAACACGCCCTGCGGAGTGAGCACGCTGGTGCGGTTGCCCGCGAAGTCGTAACCGAACTGGGTGGCGTTGCCGCGTGCGTCGGTGATCTTCTTTAGCAGGCCGGTGTCCGGATCGTAGGTTATGGTCGTGGTGCAGTCGGTCGCTTCCGCGCTGCCGTTCACCAGCGTGCGCGGGACGATCTCCTGCGTGCTCCGCCCGGCGGCATCCAGGATCCGCTTGTCGACCACGATCGCGCCCAGCTTGTGGGTGACCGTCGTATCGTTTCCGCTGCGGACGTAATCCCAGGTCTCGTCAGCGATGGTTGCCGCGGGTGCCGCGGTTTCGCCAGGCTTGGCCTCGCCGGCTACCGCGGTGCGGACGATCTTCGTCAGCCGTCCCAGACGATCGTAGGTGAAGGCCTCTTTGCGCCCGAGCGCGTCGGTGGTCTCGGTGACCCGGCCGAGCGGATCGTAGGTGGTCGAGGTTTTGACCGCTCCTGGCCCGGTGACCGCGGTCACCCGCAGCAGGCGATCGCGCGTGTAGGTGGCAGTGTAGCCAAGGGTGACGTCGGTCTCAGTGAGGAGAGCGCCGGTGACGGGATCGTAGGAGCGAGTGATCTTCCGCCCCTCTGGACTGGTGAGCGCGGTCGGCTGGCCGAACGGGTCATGGGCAGTGACCTGCCACATGGCGGTCCCGCCGCTCGGATCGCGCACGGTCTTCGCATAGCCTTTCTCGTCGGTGTAAGTGAAGGTGGTCACCGCGCCGCTGGGATCACGGGTGCTGAGCAGCCGACCGGCTTCCGCTTTGGACGTGCCGTAGGTGTTGGTCGTGTTCAGCGTCGTCTCGTCGTCCAACCCGTCGATGCCAGCTACGCCAAAGACCCGCGTCTCCAGCAGGACATTCGCGCCGAGGGCTCCGAGACCGAGATCCGACCAGGTGAACAGGGTGCGCTGAGTCTTGCCAGGAGCGACCTCACGATTGATATGCAGCAAGCGGCCGAAGCCATCTAGCGTCCAGGACGTGCTTCCGCGACCAGCGGTCACCTCGGTGACTCCGACCGGCGCCGCCACCGCATAGTAGTACGGGTCCCGGTATTGGAAGCTCCGCCGATGGAGGACGCCAGCCGGGTCGGTCATCTCGGTCCACCGCTCGGGTGCCAGGCCTGAAAAGGTGGTGACCCCACCGAGATCATCGGTGATCTCGGCCTTGGTCACGGGATACCCAACCGCGCCAGTCTGCGAAGTGCCGTAGGTGTAGGCGACGGCCATAGCGCTGCTGCCGCCAATGCGGGTCAGGGCCACCGGCATCATCTGGCCACTGGGGTTGGCCTGCCAGGTGATCTCTTCGGCAATGGAGGGGCCGCCATCCGCCAGAGTGAACGTTCCCGATCCACCCGTGCCGCCATCGCCCGTGAGCGTGACCCGTTTCAGGTAGGTGTTACTGCCCACGTTTTCGTAGGTGAACGACCATTTCCCGGTCCCCATGGTCCCGCTGGCGTTCAACGATGCCAAGGGCGCCGTGTGCGTACCGATGCCCAGCAGGGCGACCAGGTCGACTGTCGCATTCGTCTTGGTATTGGTGACCGAGGTGGCGCGATCGAGGGCGTCGCGGGCGACCGTGGTGCGGGTACCATCGACGGTCTCGATGGCGGTGAGCCACCCCTTGGCATTGAATTCATAGCGGGCGTTGTCCTGACGGGTGAGGACGAAGCCCCCGGCGGGCAGACGCCGACAACTGATGCGGCTGTCCCCTAGTGGAAGGCGACATCCGGATTCATCGCGAAGGTATCCCTTCGTCAATTGATCGGGGCCGCCATCGCGAAGATCTTCCCCCGCTACCCGCATGTCCCAGTTCGTGGACCAGCCACTGCCGAGACCCAAATCATAGCCATCTCGGCTATTGTAGAAGAGTTCGACCAAGGGGATGGCTTGGGGATTTTCCGAGCCGGAAACCCGCCACCTGCCGATGACATTGCCGTTGCCGGCGTTGAGCGCGAGGAAAGTGCCGAAGGTTACCAAGGGCTTGACTGCAATCACCGACCCGGCCGCATCCAGGCCGGAATCCCAAGCGGTCGAGGTGACCGTGACCCGTGGTGCGCTTGGGAAGATCAGATCGACGTCATCATTCTTCTCGAACTTCGGGTAGAGCGAGGTCAACACGCTTGGTTGCCCGGCCTTGGCAGAAACCATCGCGGGCGCCTCACCCGAAAAAATACGCACAGTCCGCTGAACATCGGAGAAGAAATCGACCCGGGAGTGGGAGCGGGCTACTGTGACTGACGCTGGCAAGGCCGCGCTTGTCAATACAGGGCCGTTATCCGACTGGCGCAAGGCCGCGCTGTTCATTCCAATGCTGACCTCGTTTGCCGACTGGCTCAGGACCTTGAGCGATAGTCCGGTCACGAGGATCCTCCAAGTTTGATTAAAGTCGGGGAAAGGGTCGCCAGTATCAATGGTGTGATCTCCAACTGGCAGGCTGATGCTATATGGATTGGATCGGCCGCGCCCGTCATAATCCGTGCTCGGGAACCATGGGGAGGGGAAGGCAGCGCCGACAGAATGAGCCACGTCGACTCGCATCCGCCCGTCAGGCCCTGCCGCTCCGACCAGCACAGGGAACGTCCCGTCGCTTGTCCGTCCACCCATGGTCCAACTGGTACTCCCGGCAATCCGCGCATAACCAACGTAGCCACCACCCCCGTTGGTTTTCCTCACCGTCCAACTACCCCATATTGGACGACCTTTATAAGAAAGCTGGTAGCTAAAAGTAATTCCTGAAAAATAATACAAGTAGTCGGGATAGGACGGGTTGCTGCCACTTACCCAATTACGCATATTAACATCGGGGAGGGAGGCCAAAGGGTGGCTGACGAGATTCCACGTCGGCCCAGGCCCCGTGATTGCCATGGGGGCGGTTTCCAACTCGCCGAATTTCCAGAACTTATTACTGTATTGGGTATCTTTTTGTCGGACGGCGAACTTAAGCCGGGAGACGAACTCAGGAGTCGCAGGTTCAACCGTCAAGGTGATCGGGACGGTCGCGGGACCCCAGTCCGTCAAACCGTCTCCGTTCAAGTCTCCAACGCTTGGAAGTGCTGCTGTCCATTCGGTTATGACGCCGTCTTGGCCTTCTTCAGGAAGATAACTTTTAATGGTGACGGTCACGACGGTACAAGGCCGGTCGATGATCACGCCACCGACCTGCACCCGGGAAGTTCCGCTTCCGACATAGAGCGGGGGGCCAACAGCCACCCAATGACCAGGGGAGAGGGTCCCGAAGAGACCGTGATATCCTTGAGAATTGAGGGCTTCGGCTGGACCCGAATCCCTTTCCATGAACACCGTCACCGGCAAAACCGGGTCGAAGATTAAATCAGTATATCGTGGTGGATAATATCCCTGGTGGGCCATAAATACGAGATAATCCATCGGAACCCAAGTTGTCACCCCCGCTCCCGGCACTCTCTCCGCCGGCACCCGCTCAAACTCCTCCACCTCTTTCGTCCACAGGATCGGACCGTCAGGCCCAATGCGCGCGAGCAGGGTCGGCGAGCCACGCTTGGTCGGCTTCACCGTGAGATCGAACTCGCCATAGGACGAGGACCCGGTGGTGACGACGAGCGAGGCATCGGCGGCTTCGAAGTTGATAAGACCGGCGATCGCCGGCGTGCAGGTCACGCGGTAGGCGCGCGCGAACCCGACCTCGGCAAGGAGCAGAGTCGGATCAGGCTTGATGCCGACGACCTGGACCGTCACCGAGCCGACGTTGCGGCCGTCGACGCTTCCCGTGAGGGTGTACGTGCCCGAATCCGGGTAGGCGAGGACCACGACGTTGCCGGCGAAGGTCTGCAGCGGCAAGCCGCTGGAACCGAGGTTGCCCGGGTCGATCACGGCCGATGTGCCAGCGGTGCCGGCGGTCACCCGCAACCGGTCGCCGACGCGAATCGTCAGGGTCGAGCCGGTGCGCGCGGTGAGATCGGTGACCTGCCACGTCACCGGGGCCGACTTGGTGGACGTGGTCACGCCGGTGGCATCGGTCACACGGAAGGAGACGGTCGCGGCGGACCCGTCGCTTGGAAGCATGGCCTCGGCGAAGGCGCGTTCGCCGACCACCCGCACCTCTGCCACGCCCACCACGCTGCTGCTGCTGCCGCTGCCGCTCTCGACCACTGCGCTGACCCGAGTATCGGCGAAGGAACCGGTGATCTCGACGCAGGCTGGCGAGGTCAGGGAACCATCGCCACGCGCTACCACCAGCGGGCCGCCATCGCCGCCGGAGCCACCACTGCCGCCGATCAACCACGTACCGATCGCCACCGGCGACACTAGGTAGGCGCCATTGCGGCGCAGGGCCGCGACCGCCTTAACCGTCGTCGTGCTGGTGATGGGCAGGGTCGAGGTCAGGCGGGTGCCGACCGATCCCGGCACCGGATCCGCCGCCGAGGCGCCGCTGGTGTACCAGATCTCGGCTTGGTCGGGGATGGAGCGGATCAGCAGCGCGATAGGAATCGACGAGGCCTGGGGCGGAGGCGAGAAGGTCGGGGCGGTGGGCGCGGTCGCCGGGGCGAGGCTGTCGGCCAGGCTGTCGGCGATGGTGACGGTGACGATCCCGTAGGCGCCGAGGGTGGCGCCTACGGGCGCGCCCAGCGTCACCACCACGGTTTCGTCCGGATCGGCCACCGTGTCATCGACGATCGTCAACGGGATGTCGGCCTGGATCGCGCCAGCGGGAATGGTGAGGATACCATCGGCGAGGGCGTAATCGACGCCGCCGCCCAGGGCGGTGCCAGTGACGGTATACGGCACGCTGATCGCTGTCAGGCCGGGACGATCAAGGAGCACGGTCAGGGGCAGCGAGGCGGTTGCCTCATCGACGGTCGCGGTATCACGCGCGAAGGCGACGCTGGGCCGGTCATCGCTGATCAGGGTCACGGTATGGACGCTGGCGCCCAGGCGCGCCTGGACCGGATCGCGCAGGGTCACGACCACGGTCTCGTCGGACTCGATCAGGCCATCAGTGAGGATGGTCAGGGCGATGCCCGCACGGGTCTCCCCAGGAGCGAAGGTGAGAGTCCCAGCGGGGCAGAGGACATCGCTGCCGAGCGTGGCGGTGCCGCCGCTGACGACGTAGTCGACGCTGACCGCGATGGTGGACGCCGCATTGAGTTGGACCTCTAGGCGGTGGAACCCGGCGTCCTCACCCACCGTCGAGGCGGAGGTGGCGAAGGCGACGGTGGTGGTCGCGGTGCTGACCGAGACCGCCGCCGTGGCACCGCGGCCGCCGGCACTGGCGACGACCGTGGCCGGGCCGGTGACCGATCCGGCGGTGAAGGTGCCGGCGGAATCCACCGTACCGCCGGTCGCGGTCCAGCTCACGGCTGGTGCGGACGGCAGCGCTGTCCCGAACTGGTCCATGGCAGTGACCGTGAAGGCCTGGATCGCACCGGGCGCGACCAGGGCGCGGCGCGGGGCGATCGCCAGGCTGGTCAGGGCGGGGGCGACCGTCACCGTCACCGCACTGGTGACGGCAAGGCCATCGCGGTCAGCGATGGTGCATTGCAGCACAAAGCTGCCAGCCGCCTGGAAGGTGGCGACCGCGGACTTGGCGGCGTTGCTGCCGTTGGCGCTGAACGACACCGGTGCCGGCGACACCCCAAGCACCGACCAGGTGTAGCGCAGGGCCGCTTCGCCGGCGTCGTCGTCGGCGACGATGCTCAGTGAGGTGGTGGTGCCGGTCACGCTTGCTGGGCTGGCGACGGCGGCGGCGGTGACGATGGGCGCGGTGTTGAGCTGCACCGTGGCGCTGCCGCCGATCCCGAGTGCCGAGGCGCTGACGGTGACCACACCCCCGCCGGCGGCATCGGCGGTGAAGCGGCCGTCAGTGGCGATCGTCCCGGCGGTGGCGGCCCAGACCAGAGTGGGTTGGGTCGCGAGGGCGAAATCGAACTGGTCGCGGACGTCGGCATTGAAGCCCTGCGACGCCGACGGATTCAGTCGCGCGGTCGCCGGACTGACGGCGATCGACGTTGGCGTCGCGGCGACGGTCAGGTAGACCCAACGGCTCACGGTCAGCCCCAGTCCGTCACTGACCACAAGGTTCAGGATATAATTCCCGCTGCGGGTGAAGGTGGCGAGGCTGTCCTTGGCCGCGTTGTTAGCGTTGGGGGTGAAAGTCACCGCCGCGCCGCTAGGCGCCGAGACCACCGACCACGCGTAGGTGAGGGCCTCCTCGCCGCCGTTGTCATCGGCGCGCACGCTGAGCGCGGTAGAGGTGGCGGTGATCGGGGTCGGAGTCGCGCTTGGTACGATGGTGATGGTGGGCAGGGCATCGACCTGCACGCTGGTGGTGGCGCTCTGGCCGTTGCTGCTGGCGGTGATGGTGGCGGTCCCCGTAATCATCGACGCGGCAAAGGTTCCAGAGCTGATTGTCCCCGCCGTCGGCGGAATCACCGACCAAGTGGCGGAGGAGAGCGGGAACCTAGTCCCGAACTGGTCCGTGGCGCTGGCGCTGAAGTATGCATACGACCCGGTCGCCACCGCCTGCGCGGCGGGCGAGATCGCGAGGCCGGTTGTCGCCACCGACTGGACCTGGATCAAGACCTGCGAGGTGACGAACAGTCCAAGCGCATCGCGGATGGTGCAGCGCAGGATGTAGATGCCGGCGCGGGGGAAAGTCGCGGTGGCGTTTTTCGCCGCGTTGCTGCCATTGGGGCTGAAGGTGACGACCGACGGAGCGACGCCGCTGGAAGCGGACGTCTGGGCGCCGGACCACGTATAGGTGAGGGCCGACTCGCCGCCGTCATCGTCGCCGAGCACGCTGATGGCGGCGGTGGTACCGGTCACCGTGGCCGGCGACGCCGATGCCGCGGTGGCGACGGTCGGGGCGGTGCCGGTGACTACCGTCACGGTGGCGCTGCCGCTGGCGGCCCCGACGGTGGCGGTGACCGTTGCCGTCGAAGCTGGCGTGGTCGCCGCGGTGAAGGTCGCGGTCACGGCGCCGGCGGACGGGGCAGCGATCGACCCGGAATCCACCGTCCACGCGGAGATGGTGGGGTAGAGGATCGCGCCGCCGAACTGGTCGAGCACCGTGGCGGCGTAGGCGACGCTGCCGCCGGGAACGACCGCCGCGGTTGCGGGGCTGATCGCGACCGTCGCTGGAGCGCGGTTCACAGTCACCGACAGCGGTGCGCTGACGACCGTCAGACCTTCCTCGTCGGTGATGGTGCAGGTGATGGTGTAGAAGCCACTGGTGCTGAAGGCGGCGGTGACCGTCTTGGCAGCGTTGGTGCCGGCGGCCGAGAAACCCACGGGGCCGGGCGGGGTTCCGGTGGTCGACCAAGTATAACGCAACCCGCTCTCGCCGAGATCGTCGGCGCCAAGCACGCTGAAGCTGGTGGTGGCGGTCAGCACCGGGTTGGCGGCGGCGCGGGGGGCGCTGACGACGGTCGGTGCGCGGTTGGTTTCGATGTGGGCCGAGGCCAAGAGGGCGCCGCTGCGCACAATCACCGCGGTCGGCATCGCGTTGGCGGAGGGCGCAGTGTAGGTCGCCGCGCCGCCGGCTCCGGCGACGATCGCCCCGCTGCCATTGACCGACCAGACGCACTCCGGCTGGATCGCCAGCGCGAGGCCGAACTGGTCCACGCCGCTGACGCTGAAGGCGAGGGCCGCCCCCGGATTCAGCCGCGCGCTTGGCGGGGTGATCACGAGATTGGAGAGAGTCGCGGCCACCGTCACGGTGGTCTGGCTTGAAACAAACAAGCCCTGGGCGTCGCTGACCGTGCAACGCACACCGTAGACCCCGCTGGCGGCGAAGGTGGCGACGGTCTGCTTGCCGGCGTTGACGCCGTTGTCGCTGAAAGTCACATCAGGGGTGCCCGTCGGTTTGCTCAGCGTCGTCCAGGTATAGGTCAGCGCCGCCTCGCCACCGTCATCGGCACCGAGCGCGCTCAGCATGGCGGTGGTGCCGGTGACCGGATTCGGCGTCGCCGCCGCGGCGCTGGCGATGGCCGGAGCGGCGTTGCCGGTCACGGACACCGTCACCGTCGCGTTGCCGACGATGGCGGCCTGGGTCGCCTGCACCGTAGCCGTGCCCAAGCCACTGGCCGGTGCGGTGTAGACGCCGGTGGCCGAGATCATGCCCAGGCCACCCGCAGCGAGCGACCAAGTTACCGCCGGTTGCGGCGCGATGACCGCGCCGAACTGGTCGCGCGCCTGCGCGGTGAATGCCTGGGTCCCGTTCGCGGTCAGCGCGGCCGAGGCCGGGGTGACCGCGACGCTGGCGGTGACGGCATCGAGCACGACCGTCACCTCGCTGGTCGTCGTCAGGCCGCCCGCATCGGACATGGTGCAGCGGAACTGGTAGCTGCCCGAAGCGGTGAAGACGGCCTGGGTGTTCTTGGCCGCATTGGTCCCGTTGGGCGAGAACGAGACCGGCGCCGGCTGGGTGCCCACCGTCGACCATGTATAATTCAGCGCCGGTTCGCCCGCGTCGTCGGCCCCGAGCGCCGCGAGGGTGACCTCGGTTCCTGAGGGCGAGGTCGCAATCCGGCTGGCGGCGCTGGCGACGGTCGGCGGCTGATTCTGGAGGACATTGGTCTGGCGATAGCCGAGCCGGAACGGCGACTTCCCGACGTATGGGGTGCCGTTGCCGCCTGCGGCCTCCACCGACAGCAGCAGGCCCGACTGGCCGCTCACCGTGGTGAACGCGCTGGCGGCGTTGCCGGTAGTGCCGCTCACCCGGGTGACCTCGGCCACGCCGTCGCCGTTGGCGTCGATCGCCAGCGACCAGGCGCCCGGCCCGGTCATGCGGAAGTCGACTTGCCATTGGCCGTTGCCGGGCAAGAAGGACAGCGACGAGGCGATGTCGGCCAAACGGTTGGAGGCGGTGGCCTGGGCGGTCGCGATTGACTGCCCGGCCGCAACCTGCCACACGCCCGACTGCGGGGGGTTGCCGGCGTACCACCCGTTCTGCCACCCCGACACCACGATCGGGTTGCCGCTGACCCAGCGGATCGGCAGGCAGAGGACGACCCGGTTGGCGGCGAAGGTCGACGACTCGATGCGCGGCGCGGCGCCGTGCTGCGTCACCAGCGAACCCCCGGCGATGGCGGCATAGCCGAGGTATATCTTGCAGTCCTGCGCGGCCCGGCGCGCATAGGTCCACACCCCGGCGCTGGATGAACCCCGCTGGATGTCCCAGGTGGGGAAGCCGATCCAGTAGGTGCTGCCCACCGGCGCGGCAAGCGCGTTGCCGGCCCAGGAACGCGTGCCCGCCTGATTTGAGCCCGACCACTGGTCGAGTTGGATCGCGCCCAGGGTCGAGGTCGAGCCGGCGATGAGGGTCGCGTTCTCGCTTACCGCGGGATCGAGCGCAACCGCCGTCGGCTGCGGATTGGCCGGATCGTAGAGGTAACGCGACCAGCGGAACGGCCCAACATCCTCGGCCAGGGCCGAGTTGGCGATGCCAGCCAGCAGCAAGAGGACACCGCTCCACGCGGCGAGGGAGCGGACGGAACGGGCGTGCTGGTTCATGGAGTTCCTGACGAGGAGAAGTCAAAACGGGTCCGGCGAAGCTGAATCGTGGCGCCATCGGCATCGCAGACCCCGAGGCATCGTTCGAGGCCACGCAGCCCACCGGCGGGATCGTGCTCGATCCGCAGGTGATGGATCACGCCCGGCGCGCTGGGATAGTGGTTGGCGTCGGCCCCGGGCCAGCCGTACTCGGAGGTCGAGGCCAGCCAGGCCGAGGTGGCGGTGGTGCGCACGCAGCGGAAAATCTCGCCGGCGAGCGACCGCTGATCGCCGACCCGCACCGAGCCCGGGCCGAGCAGACCGCGCAGCAGCGTGGCGTCGCGGACCAGATTCAGCAGCGCATCCGCCGCCTGCGGCGGCAACGCCGGGCCCACGACCTGCCAGATGCCCTGACGCAGGTGGACCTCGCGCGGCTCATCGCCGACCCCTGGAGCGACGATGTGCTCGACGCGGAAACCGGTCGCCCCAAGCGGGGTTAGGCGCGCCCGGATGGTAGAGGACGCATCCCGGTCGGCGGTCACCGACGTCACCGACCAGACGTCGGGAAGCATGCCGTCCAGCGAGACCGCCGGACCACCGGCGACCACTGGTTCGGCAGCCTTGGGGTCGACTCCGAGCACCGCCCCGTAGGCTGCGTGTGCCGGCGCGCTGAACACGATGGGCGCGGGTGCCGGCCGCGCAGGAGCGTCAGCCTGATCACCCGCTGGCTGCGCCGACGCCGACGCCGAGGTCGGCGTCGACGTCGGCGGGGTTTCCCTGACGGATTCCCCGCCCGGAAGAGTGGAAGTCCGTCTGCTCTGTCCGGCATACGGCTGGCAGGCGCCCAGCAGGAATACCGACAGACCGGCGAAGAGGCCGACTGAAATCCAGGTTGTCATGCGGTACTCCTTCGCGAAGGGCGATGAAACTAACGGCCATCGCCCTGGGAACAATCCGAATATCCCGGCTCGTCTGGAGACGGCGGCGCAAAATCAGACCAGTGGTCCCTGTCTGAGAACAGACTCCGGTAAAAATCGCTCGTTTCCTCCCGGAGGGTCGTCTCGGAGGGTGGAAACGAGCGATCACCGAGTTGCGTGCGAAGCACGCAGGAGTGGGACCAGAGCCGGCATGGTGGCCCGTATGCGGCGGTGGTCAGCCCATTGGAGCACTTCCCCAGCCCTGCCTGGGGACCGGGGTGGGGGATGCACACCGTGGAACTCTATGCCCATGTCCGGCGCTACGTCGCGGTCGACCACCACAGCCAGCGAGCGGCAGCCCGCCACTTCGGGATCAGCCGGGACATGGTCGCGAATATGCTGAAGAACGCGCAGCCGCCGGGCTACCGGCGCACCGCGCTGACGTCCAGGTCGTTAACTGCAGGCGACCGTCACGGCCCTCCCGCCATGTCCGACATCTTCCCAGGTATGCTGGCCTCGATCCAAATCACCCAATAGCGCCTTAATTCCACCGCTTTTTCGCAACTTACTGAGGAAATCACGTTGTCACTGTTCATCTCCGCTGATAATCAATTCATTCCCATACGAGATGTCGCCACGGATACACCAGGGCTGCGCATCGGCCGGCAAACGGTGATCCAAGAAATTCCACAGATGTTCCGCGCCATGCGCTGCATGCGACTCATTGCCAGGCCGAGCCTCAACGTCCAGCGGTAATCGCAAGCCTCCGATTAAAAGCGCATGATAACGATACGATGGACGACCACGTTTGGTCGGATTATTGCCCTTTGCCGACCCACCGTGTTTCCCGTAAACCATCACCACCGTGCTATGGAGATCTAAAATCCATGGGCCCGCACGCACCACTGGCAGTAATGACTCCAGCAATAAATCGTACCCGCGACAGCCCCGTTTCTTCCTTGGCAATATCGCGTACCGCACGCAGCAGAGAATCTGGACTGACAATGCGGCGCATGCCCAATAATTCAGGCAATACCTTATCGCCACGCAAACCATCTCTGTGCCGATACCGATTTCCACCAGACAGCACCGACAATAATAAACTACCCACCACCGTCGCCCGATCTGGCGCATTCGGACTCGTCCGCTGCAGCGGACACCGGTCTTTGAGCTCAGCCCACAGTCCGGTCACATGCAGGAACTCAATAAAAAAGACCGCCATCCCATGCACCGAAACTGACGTTCGCGGCTCCCACGCCACCGTCAGTGGACCTCCAGGCGTCTGCACCGTTACCGTCTCTGGGGGAACCACTGAAGTGGGGTTCAGCACCTCACCAAGTTGGTGGCTCGACGGAGATGGGAAAATGGCTGTCATGCCAACGGGTTATGACTTATATCCCTTTCCCAACTGCGATAGGGAGGATTATGGCCAGCGCCCTCAGTTGGACTCATCGATCTCGATCCTGAGCGCGCGTGCGTGTCGTCAGCAGGCACGTGCTCTCCTTCGAGTTGCAACCGACACCCCTACCGCCCGTCTCGCGGGCAACCGGAGTCTGTCATGGCCATCCCCATTATCTATTTCCTCTACCTGATGATCACCGTCACTCTGACTATCTGGGTCGCGCGGACCCTGCATGGCAATGGCCGCATCTTTCTCGTCGATGCTTTCCACGGCAACGAGGAGATGGCGGATGCGGTCAATAAACTGTTGGTGGTCGGATTCTACCTGGTCAACTTCGGCTTCGTGGCCCTGTTCCTGCGCTATGGCGACAAGCCCACCAACGGCATCGAAGGCATCGAATACATCGCCACCAAGGTCGGAGTCGTCCTGGTCGTGCTCGGGGGCATGCACTTCTTCAACATGTTTAATTTCGCCAAGATGCGGGGCAAAGCAAAACGGCACGTGGCACCGGTGATCTGACGCGTGACCGACCTGATTGGTTATGCCACCTGATTCGGCGGATCGTTGTTGTCCGCTTTCGTTTCCGCCGCGTGCTGCGTCGCGTCCGGCGACGTTGCCGCCTGACGTGTGCGGCTGCGCCAATGCTCACGACGGGCAGCCCAATGCTGCTGATAGCGATGGACCAGTCTGACCACGATTGGGTAGACGATGGCAGCGTTAATGAGGCCTATGATGGCGCCGCCAACGAACATGGCCGCGGTCACACTCGCGGTTTCGACAAAGAGATAGCGAGTGCCGTCCATGATCCCGAGGGTGCTCACGTGACGCCAGATGTTTTCCATCTCTTGCCAGGTGATCGCCTTGCCGACCACGTGGGCACCCACGCGATTGATGAAGAAATACATCGGCACCATGGTGACCGGATTCGACAGCCACACCCCCGGCAACGAGGCAATAAAACTCGCGCGGGCGATGGTGCACAACCCAAAGGCCAAGCCCATCTGCACGCCGACCAGGGGCAACCAGCCGATGAAAAAACCCAGGGCGGCGCCGCGAGCGACTCGGTCGGCTGAACCTGGTTGGTTCATGGTCCGCTGCCACCAGGTCTGGATCCTGCCGCGCATGCGGCGCAACCACGGTTTGCGCGAACGGGCCGCGAATTTCAGCATGGGCCCACCCGACTCTGCGTCTGCGTGGCGCGGCTCGACAACCCGGCATTCCGCCTAGCAGATGGCTGGCAGCTCATAGATGTTTCGATTCCCGGGTGCGGAAGCTGGTCGGCATGCCGCGAGAGCAGGCTAATTCTTTGCCTGCCAGGACAAGGGCGGAGGCGCCGTACTAGCAATGACGTCTGACGACGCTGACGCGGGCACAGGGACATGATCTCAACCCAATGCCGACCGACGTGTCCGCAAAGCGATCAGCACACTGATCAAGATTGCTGCAGCAGCCGCGGGTAGGGCACCATACTGCAACACCTTGGTCAGGGTCGGGAGCCCGGCATGCTGAATCGCGGTGAAAATCAGATAGGTGACGTAGGCGACATAGGTAGTCAGAAACAACCCCCCTTCCCAGCGGGCGATACAGCCGCCGGTGAAAAAGATCGGCAGACACGCCACCGCGACGCCGACCATGACCGGGATATCGACTGCAAAGATAGTGGGATCGACCCGCATCCCTGCCTGGGCGACCAAGGCACTGCCACCCAGAACAATAAGCAGATTGAAAATATTGCTGCCAATCACATTGCCGATCGCGATATCGCGTTCACCGCGCACGCTGGCCACGATCGAGGTCGCCACCTCAGGCAACGAGGTCCCAGCAGCAACGATGGTCAAGCCGATCACCACTTCATCGACCCCAAACCAGCGGGCCAGGGTCACGGCTCCGCCCACTAACCAATGTGCGCCCAGGACCAGCAAACCCAAACCAACCACCACTTCTAATGTGGATCGCCACACCTTGGCTTCCCGCATCGCTTCTGGCTTTGCTGCAGCCACTTGTGGCTGAGCAGCCACCTCCCGCCGCATTTCCCGGCGTGAGCCGATCACCAAGACGGTCGTATAAATAATGCCCACTGCGAAGAGCAAGAATCCGTCAAGCCGCGAAATCACCCCGTCAGCTGCCAGCCACCAGGTCAGGACCGACACCGCGATCATCACCGGCACATCACGCCGTTGCAGTTGGCGCGATGCGACCAAGGGCACGATCAGGGCTGAAATGCCCAAGATGAACAGCACATTAAATACATTGCTGCCCACCACATTGCCGACTGCCATATCCGCCTGTCCGGCGTAGGCCGCCTTGATGCTGACCGCCAATTCCGGTGCGCTGGTGCCGAAGGCGACCACAGTTAATCCCACGACCAGGGGCGACAAGCCGCAACGGCGCGCCAAGCCACTGGCACCCCGGACCAGGACATCCGCCCCAACCGTCAATAATACCAAACCGAGGATGAGCAGGACAATCGTCATGAAGCCTCCGCGCGCGGCGAACGCTGCCAGGGCCAGTCGGGTGCGCAAGACCAGGGATCCCACGCCGGATCAACGGCAGCCCTCAGGCCTGCGGCGGTAGCACCGCTGCATAAGCGCAGAGAACGTGGTAGGTGAAGCCCCACAACGGATGGTCATCGACCAAGATCATCGGGCGGCGCTGGTTGTCCTGACCCAGGGTAGCCCAGGCATGGCGACGAAGATCGTGAAGGTCGCTCAGCGGCAGCCACCAGGTACGCGCCACTTCTCGCGGCGACACCACCAATTGCGGCACCGCAGGCATAATGAAAACAAACGGTGCGACCGCCACCGCTGCGCCCATGTGCCGCCCGGCCTGTGCTACGGGCAAAACCCGGCTTAGCGCGGGCCGCTCCAGGATAATACCAACTTCTTCTGCCGTTTCACGGATGCAGGTGGCGAGATCATCGACATCACCCGCTTGCCGGCGGCCCCCGGGCAAAGCCCAATGCCCTGCCCACGGATCACCGACGTGTTGCGGGCGCTGAATCAGCAGGACCGCTGGATCCGGCGCGGATGCAATGATGACCGCCACTGCTGCCGGCATATTTGCAGCGTGTCAGGAAAGCCAGGTAGACCAACCAACGAAAGCCCGACCCAACCGGCACTGGCAACGCGTCTGCCTGGACCATAGTCGCGGCATCATGCGCCAACGCCTTCTCTTGCCCTGTCTGCTCCCATTCCTGGCCTGCACGGTCCTAACCGCCGAGGACGTCATCTTCGAAGGTCACCTTCCCGATGGCCAGGCCATGTGGGCCAAAGCCCAGCAAGGGTTGTGGAAACAGATGTTGGAGCTGCCGTCTTTGGTGGCATTGCAAACCCACAGCCTCAAGCAGGCCGGAATTGAATTGCCGCCGGGCAAGACGGTGTGGGAGGCGAATCCAATTCCGGAGTCGATGCAATTTTTGATGACCTTCAGCAATCCGAACACGCCACCGCGCATGGCTGCGCGCGGGGAATATGGTGCGGCTGCTGACGCTGCCGAAACAATGTGGTCGGGGATGCTCGATCAATTCCGCAAACAGAACATCCAGATTCCGGGCGCCCTCCGCCGCACGGGAACCCGCCTGGAATTTGACGATGGCCAACAGATGCCCTGGGCCGCAGCCACACAGATTGCCGGCGCCGATCAACCTGACTTTGTCGGCATTTTGCATCCCGATCGGCTGGCCAACGCTTTCGGAACTTTCGGCGAGCGCATCGCAAATGCCTTTGCCTTGGGCCCCTGGCGGGCGGACGTGCGTTTGGCCGCAGACGGCTATCGCGAAAAGGTCGATCTGGTCGGCCGGTGGCCTGCCTTCGCCGCGGTGGATTATGCGCAACTGCGGGGACTACCCCGCAAAGCATTATTCGGTGGAGCGATTGGTCTGGACGGTTTCGCAATGGAGGAATGGTCGCTGGCCGTCGCAGGCGAATTGCCCGAATTTACTTTGGGTCTGGCTGAACTTGATGACAGGTGCGCAGAACAGGGGCTGCCGCCCTTCACCGACGCGCTGTTTGGCATGAATGGCACCGCTTGGTTAGCAATTCTTTCCGGCGCTCCGTTTCCTACCGTGACCATCGCCATTCCCGGTGGTACCGGGGTTGACGATTTGGTGCTCGCCCTGGGCCAACGCGCCGGGGTGGATCTGAATGAGGCGAGTACCGCCGCTGTTCTGTTGCCACTTCCGCAGGGAGTGCCCGTGACCCTCATGGTTCGGCGCAGCGGCAGCCATTGGCTGCTGAGCACCGACATGATGGGCATCGAAGATTTCGCCGCGGGAAACGGCGAAGCCTTTGACCGCAGCGGCATTCCCGCCCTCGCCAACGGCAAGGATGCAGTCGCCGTGACGTGGTCGGATAATCAATTGATGTTCCAGACTATCACCGGTTTCATGGCCATGGCCCAGGGAGCGATGCCGCGCGCCGAGCCGGCGCAGAAAGAACAATTCGCGTTGACCCTGGCCCTGATGCGTGATCTGGGCCGGGTGATGCCATCGTCTTTGGGCGTGCTGACCTGGGACGACAAGGCAGTGCATGGCATGGGTCAGAATATGGTGATGAATGGTGGATTCTGGGTCGGGGTTGGTGCAGGTATGGCTCTGCCCGCGATGATGCAGGTGAAAAATCGCGCGCGGACAGTCAGCAGCGCCAATAATATGAAGCAGATTCTGACCGGGATGATTGCTTGGACGATCGATCATGATGGCGAATTCCCGCCTGACTTCACTGCCTTGCAGACGGACTTAGATTTCCCTGACTCCGTCTTCCGGTCACGACTCGTCCCCGCAGATTTCCCACTGCCGCATTATCTATATGTCCGTCCCGGCGCAGAAGTCGCCTCCTGGCAGCCTGTGATTTTGGAAGATCCGGCTCATACCGGGAATGGCACGCTGCAATTCGCTCAGGCCGATAGTGCCATCCGCGTTCTACGCGGTGACGCCGCCCAGGCCGTGTGGGCCGAAGCCCAGCGCCTCGCCGTCCTGCCCAAAGCCGCCAAGGAAGGCATAGACACTGCCGATTGGGTTGCCGTACAGGCACTGCTTACCAACCCGTAATGCCGCAGCCGTTCATCCCGCCAGGGCACAGCGCACCAGCAAGCCACCCTGGGGCCGGTTGCTGGCGCTGACGCTGCCGCCCATGCCGAGCATAAGCGAGCGCACCAACGCTAGGCCGATGCCGGTGCCGGGCGCTCGGCGGGTCAATTCGCGCCCGCCGCGCCAGAACGGTCGAAACAGGTGGCGCAGCTCCGCGGCCGGTACACCCGGCCCGGAATCAGCAACACTGAGCACCACCTGCCCATTCTCGCGCCCAATCTGAATAGTGATGGCGCGGTCCCCGGCGGCGGCGAATTTCACCGCATTGTCGATCAGGTTGATAACCACTTGGAGCAAGGCATCGCGGTCAAAACGCGCCGACGCTGCCAACGGATCACATTCCACGGTCAGGGTAAATCCCTGCGCTCGCACGTGCGGACCGATGGCTTCCAGTGCTTCCGCCACCACCACTGCAGGGTCGCCCAGCTGTGGGCTCAGCGGGCGCTCGCCGCGTTCAAGCCGGGCCAGATCCAGGACATTGCCGATCAGCCGCGCCAGCCGCCCGCTTTCCGCAACGATGGTGCCATGATACGCATGCTGCTTAGCTGGGTCCGCAACCAGACCGTCGCGCAACATTTCCGCGTGCAGGCGGATCGCGGTCAGCGGGGTTTTCAATTCATGGGTGACGGCGGCGACGAAATCTTGGCGGCGGCGGATATCGCGTAGCACCGCGCGTAGCGCCCAATGGATGGCCAGGATTCCCAGGCCCGTGACAATCAATAAGGCGACGCCGAAGCCGATGATGGCGCGGCGGCGGTCCGCAACGCCGCCATCCACCGTCGGCAGCACAATAGTCGCCGTGAGACTGGTGAAGGGCTCGGCAAAGGGCTGCGCCTGGGCGCTAGCTCCCCACTGTACCGCCAGACCCTCTGGCCGCTCGGGGTCATCCACCAGAACCTGTGCCACCGATTCCTGAAGATGGGCGCGATCAAAGACCACGCCTTGCCGCCAGGTCCGCCCCGAGACCGCAATATCACGCAGTAAAAGCACGGTATCCGCCCGCGCGGGGGCCTCATGCCACGCGCCGATCACCACGTCGGTGGTCGCCGCGTCTTCCCAACCAGCAGGAAGACAGGCGATCAAGGCCCCCTGGGCATCGCCTTGGTGGACCTGCGCTTGGGCGATGAGTTTAGCATTGCGTTGGTCCGCTTTCGGATCGGTGAAGGACGATAAATTATCGGCGCGGGTCGGGACAACCCGTGACGTCATGCTGTTTTGCAGCGACTGGCGTTGGTTCCCCGCGATCTTGTCATTGAGATAATTTTCCACTTGGCCGTAGCTGCTGGTGGGAATCTCCGTTTGTGACGGTGCCTGGGTCACAGCGACCGGGGGCGGCTGCCGGAGCAGGGCCGGAGCAATGCGCGCCTGCAGTTCGTCCATCCGCGCCTGCACCCGGCCATCATCGCTCCACGCCGAGGCCAAGCGGCTGAGTTCCTCATCGCGCGGCTGCAACGGGGAATGAACCGCGCCATCGGGGTCGATCTGAATCCAGCCAATAATTGCGGGATCCTCACTCAAGCGCGCCAGAGGACTGACCGCGAGATTGACTAAGCCGGGCACCGCGTCTTCGGGCACATACAGATGCCGCCAGTGCGTAAAGGGACGCGCATCTTCCTGCTGTTGAATTTCCGTGAGCCGGCGCGCCAACTCAGCGCGGCAGCGACTGGCCAACTGGGTGCGACGGGCGTCTTCTTCGCGGCGAACGGCATCCATGGCGCGCAGCAATAGCATGGATTCGCCGGCCAGAATCAGGACCGCAATCGTCACGATGGCCCAGGTCCAGCGCTGCATTCAGGACTCCTGCCGCAGACGATAGCCTTCGCCGCGCACCGTTTCGATCAATTCGTCCCCGAGCCGACCAAACCCAGCCAGGCGACGGCGGAGTTTAACCAGATGCATGTCGATGCAGCGGGTCTCCACTGCATCCGGACGCGCATAGCCCCAGACCTCGGCCAGTAATATGTGACGCGGTACCACGCGGCCGGGTTCACTGGCAAGAATCACTAATAATTCCACATCACGCCGAATCAACTGCGCGGTGACCCCGGCATGCTCCGCGCACAGACTCTCAGGATTCACCCGCAGCGGCCCGGCCATGAACGCGGTCTGGCGCACGCCGACACGGCGCAGCAAGGCCTCGACCCGCGCCAATAATTGGGCGATGGCAAAGGGCTTGGGCACGTAGTCATCCGCGCCGGCCTGGAAGCCGGTGAGGATGTCCTGTTCGCCGCCCTTGGCGGTCAGCATGATGATACCTACACGCGGCTGCGCGGCGCGGAACTCACGACACAGCGTAAAGCCATCGACCTCGGGCAGCATGACATCCAAAAGCACCACATCATGACCGCCCGCGAGTCCGGCCGCGCGGCCAGCGCCGCCGGTCGCCGCATGCATGACCGAATAGCCCTGGCCACTGAGCAGATCCACCAATCCGCTGGCAATGGCCGGCTCATCTTCGACCAAAAGAATGCGTCCGGACATGGGTGCAGCCTAGGATGGGCCGGCGGATGGCCAGGTAAATGGTTGGTAAATCGAGTTGCCAGACAGCTACGGTTACCATTCGATTATTCAGGCGCGCCATGTTCCTCATACGCCCGATACAAGTCGGCGTAGGCCCCGCCCAGGGCGGTCAATTCGTCATGGGTGCCCTGTTCAACCACGCGACCATGGCGGATGACGATGATGCGGTCGGCGTCGCGGATGGTCGACAGGCGGTGGGCGACAATGATCGCGGTGCGGCCGGTGCTGAGGCGCTTCAAGGCGCGTCGAATGCGGGCTTCGGTGTGCAGATCGATGGCGGAGGTCGCTTCATCCAGGACCAGGATGCGCGGCTGGGCGACGTGGGCACGGACCAGACACACTAATTGGCGTTGGCCAACACTGAGATACTGACCCTGGGGACCGACCTGGGTGTGGTAGCCCTGTATCAGCCGCTCTAAGACTTCGTCGGCACCGAGTTCCTTGCAGGACGCGATCAATTCTTCGTCGCTGTGTGTCGGCGCGGCCAGACGTAGATTATCGAGGACGCTGCCGGTAAAGAGCACATTATCCTGGAGCACCACGCTGACCTGTCGGCGCAGGTCGGCAAAGCGGACCTGGCGGACATCGACGCCGTCGACGGCAATGACGCCTTCCTGGGGGTCGTAAAAGCGGCACAATAATTGGACCAGGGTGCTTTTTCCGTGTCCGGTCGGGCCGACGATGGCGACGGTCTGCCCGGCCGGAATATCAAGATCGATACCGTCCAAAATCCACGGCGGTGAGCCCGTGTAGGCAAAACGCACGCCGATGAATTGCACCCGACCCTGGACCGCTGTTAGTTCTTGTGGGTGCGGCGGATCAACAACCGTGGCGGGAGTCAGCAACAGCCCGCCAATACGTCGGGCAGCAACGCCGGCACTGGCGAACTTTTCAAAGAGATCGCCCAATTCCTGCACCGGGCCTAGAAAGAGAAAAATGTACCAAATACAGCGGGCGAGGTCGCCGTAGCTCATGCGCCCGGCCTGGGCCTCGATGCCGCCGATAACCAGCAGGGCGCCCAGGCCGAGGGTGGTCAGGACCATGCTGAAACCCGGGAACCAGCCCCAGCCCACCGAAGCGCGCACCGCGGCGCGGTCCACTTCGTGGCGTAGCGCTGCGTAATGTGCGCGATTCGCCTGCTCGCGCACGGTCTGCTGGATCACCCGCACGCCATTCACGGTTTCCACCAAATGGGCAACCATCTGCGAACGCAGAGACATCAACCGCGCCCACAAGGTCTCGCCCAGACGGTGGAAAATATACATCGCCAGCCCGAGAATAGGTACGATGCCCAACAACCACCAGAACAGCCGTGGAGATAACAGAAACAGCACGACGCCCGCGCCCAGGCAGCGCAAAGCCATACCAGCCAATTCACTGGGACCGGTGATAACCGCGCCTTCCAAAGCATCGACATCGCGATCCGCACGGCTGATGATGGTGCCAGCACGATTACGGTCGAAATAGGCGACGCTGAGATGCTGGACATGGGCAAAGACCGCGCGGCGCAAATCATTGAGCACGCGAATCGCCGCCCGGCCACCGAGATAGTGCGCACAGCCAGCGCCGACAAAGCGCACCACCCAGGTGCCGAGCAACCCCAGGCTTAACCAAGCGATATAACCAGCCGACAGTCCTGAGTCGGCCAGACCGCGATCAATGGCGGTGCCCAGAAACCACGGGCGGATGAAAATCGACACCACGATAATAGACTCGATCACCACCATCCACAGCAGACTCCCGCGCACCGGCCGCAAAAATCCGCGCAGCAGACGCAAGGCTTTCGGCAAGGGTGCCAGCACCGTTTCGTGAGCGTCACGAGGGGCACCATCTCCACCAACGGGCGCATTCATGCCGCTGCCTCCTCGGCCAGGACCAAGGCGCGATAGCTCGCACTCGTTTGCAGCAACTCCGCATGCGGCCCCGAGGCAACCACGCGCCCGCCTTCCAACACCACCACCCGATCAGCCAAGACGACGGTCGACCATTTGCTCGCCACCAGCAGCACGGTGGTGCTGGCCGCGTTGGCACGCAGACGCTGCAACACGGCGGTTTCGGTCACCGCGTCGAGTGCGCTAGTGGCATCATCAAAACACACCACGGCCGGCGCGGCGAGCAAGGTGCGCGCCAAGCACACGCGTTGCCGTTGGCCGCCGGATAAGGTCACCCCGCGTTCGCCTACCACGGTCGCGAGTCCCTTGGCGAGCATGCCCTCGAGTTCTTCCGCCGCCGCCTGATGCAGGGCGGCGCGCAGCTGCGCATCGTCGGCCTGCGGCGCCGCCGCGCGCAGATTCTCGGCCAGGGTGGTCGAAAACAAAAAGCTGTCCTGAAAAGCCACCTGGACCCGCCGCCGTAATTCGTGCAAACGCAGATGACGCAGATCGTGCGCGTGACCATCAGTGCCGATCACCGCAATGGTCCCACCATCAGGATCGCGCAAGCGCGGCAATAATTCAGCGAGGGTACTTTTGCCGCTGCCGGTGGCGCCGACCAACGCGACCACTTCGCCGGCAGCGATGTCGAGATCAACCCCGCCGAGAATGGCGTTGCCCGCCGCATCGTTCACCGTGACCCCGCGTAGACGCAATCCCAGTGGCCCTGGCGGCAGCATGTGGTCGCCATCGCTGATCGCCGAAGGCGTATCCAGCATCTCGACGATGCGCCCTGCCGATGACCGCGCATCGGCAAACACTTGCATCAGGCGACCGAGCGGTTCGACGCGAAACACCAGTGCCTGCATGACCATCACTGCCGCTGCCAGATCGCCGACGCTGAGCATACGGCGGCCGACCATCCACGCGCCCAGACCCAGCACCCAGACATGAGCGCAGGCGACCATCATCTGCGGAATCGGAATGCGCACGACGGTATAACGCAAGGCGCGCTGGGCTTCATGCATAAATCCATCGACCAGCACCCCAAAACGCCGCACGCGGGTTTCTTCTAAGGCAAAGGCTTTGATCACCCGCGCACCAATGACCCCTTCACCGAGATCTTGGGTCACCTGATCATAGGCATCACCGACGCGACGATCGAGGACCACCAGCCGGCCAACCTGACTCATCACAATCAGCACTGCGCCAGTAATCGCCACCACCGGCCCCACCACCAACAAGGGATGATACCAGCCCAGCACCGCCAGAGACGCCACGATGATAATCGCCATTTCCACAATCTGGCGAAAACCGCCGATCAGCGCATCGCGGACCTTGTCCGCATCACGCGTAGTCCGAGTAACCACTTCTCCCGTCCCATGGCGACGATGCCAAGCCATATCCAGACTCTGCACCTGGACCAGAATACGATCACGCAGATCGCTGAGCAGCCGCTGTCCCAAGAGCATGCCGATGATGGTATTGACCCAACCCAGGCCCCCGCGCAGGAGATTGGCCAGCACCAATATTCCCGCCCACCATACAGCGCGGGAATAATCCACCCCCGTCGCCGTCGTCACCACCGCGATTCCCTGCGTCAATTCATCGAATGCCAGACCTATGAGCATCTGCGTCAAGGGTCCGCTCCCCTGCACCAGCAACGCCAGCAGCAGAAACCACGCTAAAAGACCCGGCTCACGCTTGTAGAACGCAAAACAGCGAATTAATGGATTTTGGGAGAGGCGCTTCATTTTCAATTTACACCCTCCATTCAACGTCAGAAGTCCTGGGTCCTATGTCCTATGTCCTATGTCCTATGTCCTATGTCCTATGTCCTAGGTCCTAGGTCCCGAACATATTGCGAGATCTCATCGAAATGTATCGTCGTGTGAGTTCGACCGCGTTCCATGCCTCTATGCGAGGACCTCGGACCTGGGACGTAACACAATAAGTCCGAAACAAACCAAGAAAATATTTTTTACTCCGGAGGCAACATATTATGCATCTCCAACAGCTTCCGATAGCGGTTGCGTTCGGCTACCATACCGATCAGGCGGGTCGCGGGCTGGCGCAACCAACGCGGGAAGCGTTCGATGTCGGCAGCGTTGCCGCCGCTTTCGAGCAGGGTGATCAATTCACGCAGGACCGGATCCGTGCCCGCAGACTGCATGCGGCGGCTGCCGTGTTCGCTGATGCCTTGCAAAAGTTTATAGAACTCATCCGCCAGACCGCTGGCGTCACCGGTCATGGTGGGCTCGCGAATGTTGCGGCGGCGGCATTCCTGGCGCATGAGGTTGCGCACGCGTTCGATTTCATCCTGAAGCTGGGCGAGTTGCAAATCCTGCGCCGAAGCAGCGCGCCGATGCGCTCGGCTGCCTTCACCTAGCATGCGGGTGCGGGTGACCAGATCGCGCATGACGTCCAATAATTGGTGCTGACATTCTAACAGCTCCTGAACCAAAGCATTGTCAGCCTTGCCGCCAGCATCGTCGAGGCGCTGGCGCAGGCGGATGACCCGGGCCTCGATTTCCGGAGTGCAGGAATCTGGCGGGATTAAGGCTGCCAATTCCCGCCAATGAGCCACGATGGGGGCGATCAAGCCATCTTTGCCCCGCAGACGACGGATGCGATCCGTGATGACATCCTTGATACCCACGGTTCAGGCTCTGCTTTTCCGCGGTGGGGTCGCTGGCAAGGCTTTGCCGATCAAATTCTCGGCACTGCTGTCATCGTCATCGGATTCGACTGGGTAGGATGGTCCGACATAGAGATCATCCTCGGTTGGCGCCGGCGGCAGGGCGGTATGGCCCGTTTCAGCGCCGCTGGGGGCGGCCAGATACTGGCCCACCGGCCGGGTATGCTCCGTTTTGGATTCGGCCAGGGGCGTGCCGGCGAAGGGATCAATGACCGGGGTTTGATCGACCTGGGTTTCCGCACGGGCGCGATCGCCTGCACCAGCATCGCCACGCTGGCTTTCGCTGCCTTCACGACGCGGGGTGATGCGATGCACACTGAGATTGACTACCACTTTTTGTTCGGGCATCAGTTCGGCAAAGCGGCGCCGCAGCAGGATCTGGCACTGACGATTGCGTTCGGTGACGTTGGGGACCTCCCAAAAGGTCATCGCGGCGTCGATGACCACCTGGCGCTTGACCCGATCCTCATAGAGATGGACCTGGGCTTTGCGCACACAGTCTTCGTGCTCCAGAGCGCGGGTCAGGGCTTCTTGAATCGCGATGAGATTTACCGACACCCGCCCGGTATCCGTGGAATAGCTGATCTCTTTTGAGCGTTGGCGCGCCTGGACCCAGCGCAGCAGGATCGTGAGCGGAATCAGGGTCAGGATCATGGCCAGACCGGCCGCAACCAGACGGGCCTCGCGTGGATAGGCCGACTCGAAGGCGATCACATCCTGGAACAGTTCCGGCATCCAATAGTACGCCAGCATCCCCCCACCGAGGATCAGTGCCATGAGGTAAAGCAAACATCGCAGAACAGCCCGCATGCGGTCATAATGAGCTGAATCGCGTGTAGGACAATACTGGCACCGACGCGTCCCTTTCGGGGGCCCTCCCCAGCAACCTGCGGCTGCGTCACCGCCCGGTTCCCGCGACCCCGACTTGCGTGCTCGCGGTCGCCGCCACCATGCCGCCCATGAGCGACCAGCGCCACGACGCGACCTACCAGGCCCGTGGGGTCAGTGCCGGCAAAGGCGAAGTCCACGCCGCCATCGCCAGCCAGGATGCCGGGCTGTTTCCCGGGGCCTTTTGCAAATTAGTTGCCGATGAACTGACCGGCGATTCCTCCCACTGCTTGGCCGTGCATGCCGATGGCGCCGGGACCAAGAGTTCGCTCGCCTATCTCGCTTGGCGCGAAGGCTTTGGTGATCAAGTCTGGCAGGGCATCGCTCAGGACAGCTTGGTCATGAATGTCGATGATCTTGGCTGCGTCGGCGCGTTAGGACCGTTTCTGGTGTCGAACACCATCGGCCGCAATGCCAAGCGCATTCCCGGCAGCGTCATCGCCGCCATCGTCAGCGGCTATCAACGCATGTGCGATTTGCTCTGCGACCAGGGCGTGCCCTGCCGCATGACTGGCGGCGAGACCGCCGATGTCGGCGATCTGGTGCGCACGGTGATCGTCGATTCCACGGTGGTCTGCCGCTTGCCGCGCGCGACGGTTATTGATGCGGCACGGATGCAGCCCGGCGATGTCATCGTCGGCTTTTCGTCGACCGGCCAAGCCGCGTGGGAGGACACTCCGAACGCGGGCATGGGTTCCAATGGGCTGACCTCAGCCCGGCATGAGGGCCTGGGCCACGATTATCGCGCCCGTTTCCCAGAAACCTATGCGCCGGAAATCGAACCGGCCCTGGTGTATTGCGGCAAGCACCGGCTGACCGATCCCCTGCCCGGCGATCCGACGTTTACCGTCGGTGCCGCGTTGCTGTCGCCGACCCGCACGTATCTGCCCCTGATCAAACGGCTGCTCGCGGTGATTCCAGTCGCGGAATTACACGGCTTGATCCACTGCTCGGGCGGTGGCCAGGCGAAGATTGTCAAATTCGGCCGTCCTGGCGCTGCGCGCGGCCTGCGCTTCGTCAAAGATAATCTCTTTTCAGTGCCGCCGCTGTTCAGCCTGTTGCAACAAGCCACCGGATCGTCATGGGCGGAATGTTATAGCGTCTATAACATGGGTCACCGCTTGGAGGCCATCGTCCCAGCTGCGCACGCGCAAGCCTGCTTGGACGTCGCTGCTGCCTGCCGCATCGACGCACGCATCGTTGGTCGCGTGGAAGAACGCAATGAGCCCGGCAACGAGGTCGTCGTGACCACGCCCATGGGCAGCTTTACCTACCGTTGATCGGATCTTCACCGCCATCCGTCATCATTTTAGCCCGCGAGGTCCGTCATGTCATCCGCTTCTCCCCATCCGATCCCGGTCGCCATTCTCGGCGCCACCGGCTATGCCGGGGAAGGTGCGTTGAAATTATTGCTCGGCCATCCGCATTTCACCGTGGTCCACGCGGGTTCGGATCGCCTCGCGGGCACCCCGGTTGCAACGGCAGTTCCTGGCTTTGCCCAGGAAACCGAGCTGATTTTAGGTGCTGACACCGCTGCGGCGATCCTCGCCAGTGGTGCCAAAGCCGTGGTTCTGGCCAAAAAAAGTGTCGAAGTCACCCAGGTGGTGCCGGAATTATTGGCGGCAGGACTCAAGCTGGTCGACATCGGGGCCGAATTCCGCTTACGTGCAGTCGCCGATTATAAGCGCTGGTATAAAGAGGACCACGCCAGCCCCGAAGTGCTTCCCGAGGCCGTGTATGGTCTCACCGAATGGTACACTGACGCCATTCGCACCGCGCGCGTGGTCGGTAATCCGGGGTGCTATGCGACCTCGGTGTTGTTGCCCTTGTTGCCGCTGGTTCATGCCGGCGTGATCGACTTGCAGGTGCCGATTGTGGCGGTGGGCTATTCCGGCCTGTCCGGAGCCGGTAAACGCCATGTGGAGGCGACCAATAATCTCTTCTGGGCGATGAATGAAAATCTGCGCTCGTATAAACAGGTCGGTCATCAGCATACCGGTGAAGTGGATCAGGAATTATCCGTGGCGGCTAAGGGCCCCTGTCACGTGACCTTTATTCCGCATCTGGCGCCGATCACCCGCGGGATTCACACCACCATCACCGCACGGCTGAAGCCAGGCCACGATGCCAACGCCGTAACCAAGCTGTGGCAAGACACCTATGCTGGGCGGCCTTTTGTGCGCGTGCGCGCCACGCCGAAAGACGTCGAGCTGGCGCATGTGCAGCAGACCAACTTCTGTGATTTTGCCGCGACCCAGGATGGCGACACCCTGATCATCACCAGTGTGCTCGACAATCTGGTCAAAGGCGCCAGTGGGCAGGCGATTCAGAACCTCAATGTGATGTTCGGACTCCCGGAGACCGCCGGATTGCTGCATCGCAGCTGCTAAAATCGCCCTTTCCTAGTGGAGTAGGGCGGATTAGGATCGCGCCCTCCCCGACTGGCACCGTCAAGGTGACCTGCCGATTCCACTGCTCTGCTCAGGAAAGTTCCCGCATGCGTTTTTGTGCCCCCCTTCTGCTCGCCGCCGCCAGCCTAGCCGCCGTCGATGCCCCTCTGGTGTCGGTGACGGTACCTGATGGCGTGCGCACCCGCGAACGCTTCAACGTCAGCATTTACGGGGCGATCTGGAATGATCCCGCCTTTGCGCCGATGCGGGAAAAACTGCTGACCGCGATGGATGAGCATGCGGAAGAGATTGGCTTCGCTCCGAGCCAGGTCTTCGCCCAGTTTGTTGGCGCCAGTGCCGAGGTCATCGGCGTCCAGGCCGGGGAAAAGAAGCCCTTTCCCCTGGTTCGCTTCCAACTCGATGTCGGTCCGCTGAGCGAGCCGATCTTCGCGGCGATGCAAAAAAGTGACGGCGATCTGACCCCAATCATGGTCGCCGGAGCCAACGCCGCCTTTGCCAATGCCACCGATCCCGAAGTCCCTGCCGTCGCCCGGTTTGGCACCCGCATCGCCGGCAGCAATATTCCCGGCGAACCGCCGGCCATGGCCCCCATTCCAGGGCATGAGAGCGATTGGGCGACGACCATCGACTTCAAGCGCCTGTTTGCTCAAATCGCACCGCTGCTAAAAGACAAGGAATTAGAGAATTTCAATGCCGTGCGTCCCCTGTTAGATACCTATTTGGGCGTCGCCACCTATGAAGGTCGCATCACCGAAACCGGAATGTGGGAACGCAGTCATCTGAATGCGCCCTGCATGTGGCTGACCCCGGTCGATCGCAGCCAGGTCGATCGTTTCCCTGCCACGGCCTTGAACGCGCTGGCCGTTGGCCTTGACGGTCCCGCCTTGTGGGACTTCACCCAAGAGATCCTCGCCGTCGCTGCTCAGCAAGAAAACCGCACTGTCGACGAGCTGATCGCTGAAGCCAACGCCGATATGGCCCGTTCAGGAATGACGCATACCCTGCCCCAGTTGATCCAGGGCCTGACCGGGACCTGGGCGTTCAGCGTTACGCCCAGTGCGCCATTTCCGGCAGTTTCCGTGTGCACCCCGCGCAGTCCAGTTATTGACGACCTCTTTACCTATGCCCTCGCGCAACAGGCTTTGACCCCGCCGGAAATCGGCAGTTCGATCATGGTGCCTTTACCGGGCATGCCGATTCCCATCGTCATCGCCCGCGATGCGCGCGCGTGGCTCATCACCTCGGACAGCTTGTTCGTCAATGACTGGTTGACTGGCACCGGCGGCGGTTTCATGACCTCGCCCGCGGCGCAACTCGCCTTGGAGCATGGTGGTGATGGCGCCCTGGTTTTAGGTATCAGTGATACCGTGGCGACCCTGCGGACGTTCAGTCCCTTCATTGGCCTCGGGATGGGCCAAATGCCCATCGATGCAGAAATCAAGCGCACGGTGACCACGCTCCTGCAACGTGCAGTGCAAAAGGCCAAGACCGGTTACCTGGTGGTCAAGCCCGAAGACGAAGGCATCACCATGGAGATGCAGGGTTTGCTGACGTATAGCATGAATCCGGCGATCATCATGGCGATTGCGATTCCGAATCTTCTCGAGAGCCGGATTACCGCGAATGAGTCCGCTGCTGCATCCGGCTTGAAGTCGGGCATCCATCCGGCTGAAGTCCAATTCCAGGCGGGTGCCTATGCGGATGGCGACCAGGATGGTCGCGGGGAATCGGGATTCCTGGCGGAAATGGCGGGCGGCGAGAATCCGAGCAAAGTAAAACTCAGTCTCTTGTCCCCCACTTTCAACGATGTCGACCCCGTCGTAAACGGCTATCGCTTCCGAGTCTACCTGCCCAGCAAGGACGGCGGTGGCACCACCGATCGGGCTGACATTGACGTTGAGAAAGCAGAACAATGGTTCGTCGCCTATGCGTGGCCAGTGGATGGTGACAACGGTCGTCGAGCCTTTGCACTCGATACGCGTGGCGTGGTCTGCTCCACCTTCTGGAGCGAAGATGACGGCGAACCCGAATGGCATGCTATGTACTCAGAAGAGGTCTGGGGCAGCGACGCTGCTTGGCAACCCTACCGGAGATAAGCAGATATGCGTCTTTTCCTGTGCTGTACCATCGCCCTGTTTTTATGCGCCTGCGGAACCCCGCGGCGCTTCGGGGACACCGCTGGCAAACCGGTCGACGTGCACGTCACCTTGAGCCGCGACTACGTGCGCGGTCTCTCCAGCCGTCAGGTGCGCACCAGCGTCGGCGCCGGGGCCAGTTTCGGCAGCGGCGGCTCACGCTCGACCGGGGTTGGCCTGGGGTTGTCGTTCTCGGCGACCACGGTCACCCTTGCCGGAGGCGAGGGCCCCGCCGAGGGGCAAATATTTCGCAAAACGTTGGAGTGGGGCGAACAGACCTTCACCGTGCCGCTGACGCCGGGTCGCACTCTGCATCTGACGGTCCATGCTAGTGGTGGTTATGACGGCTGGGAAAGCATCGGCTCGGTGGTGATCCCTGCTGAGGGCGACGCGAAAATTGATATCGTCCTGAGTGGCGACAGCATTAGCGCGACCGTGCGCTGACCCGGCCGGTGCCTTGGTTACGGCTCGGTCGGCGTTTCCCGCTGGAGCCAATCCAGCACGGTGTGACGCAGCACTGGATCACGAACGCCGAAGGTATGGTTAACTGGCAGCACCACCGTGGGGCTGCCGGTCAGCGTGGTGTCGGCAACGGCAACAATGCCGTCGTCGTCGCCAGGGATCCACGGATTCAGGCCGTGCCCATCACCCCGGCCGCCAGCAATGACCAGTGCGGATCCATGCTGCCAAGACGTTAAACTCCGAGCGCCGGCATGCGTGACGCGGAGAACCCCCGGACCCAGAAGCAGCAGCGGCCAGCGCCAGCGCGCGACCAGATCCGCCAGATGGGCGCCCTGATGCGGCGGAAAGCAAAAGACCACGCTGCGCAGCGGTGGCATTCTTGGTACGGATTCTGCCATTGCGAAACGAAGAAGAATTCCGCCTTGGCTGTGGGTGACGAAACGCAGCCCGGTGACGGCATGGTCCTCTGATAATTGCTGAATCAGAAGACGCAGACGGGTCGCCGCCTGGGGCACATCTTCACGCGTACTGGGCCAGGAAATCGGCACCGGGGTAAATCCGACGGCGCGCACATCGGTGCTGAGCACGGTCCACTGGTGCCGCGTACGTCCGAGGCCATGCAGAAAGAGCACCAGTTCGCCGGTGAATGCCTGCGGGTGACGCGCGTCGACAAATTCCCGGCACGCCGTCAGTGAACCCCAGGCCCGGCGCATGCCGCGCCGGTCCAGCACCCGCGCGTGTCCGGTCACCGCGTGCTGTTGAATGCGCCAGTCGGGCCAGAGGGCGACATCGGCCCACCATTGCAGGCCGCCCACAGTGGGCAGGGGCACGTTGGCGCGCAGACCTGCCACGCGTGAAGGGCCCGGGGTGTCAGCGGCCAGATGGGTCACGGTGCCGAGCAGCAGCACGAAAAGGAGAATCAGGCTCATGACGTTATGTTATCGATCGATTCCTTATGGCAATCGAGAATTATTCGGTGACGCCCCAGACTTGCGCTTTGCACGCGCGGCTGAGCACCACACTCCGCCGCCATGGTCAGTACGGGTATGAAACGTTACCGGGAGCGCACTCCCGATCAGGCGCGGTTGATCGGCGAGCGAGGCGAAGCTCAGATCGACTGCGCGGCCCTCTTCGGCCGCCGCGCCCCCGTGCGCTTGGAAATCGGTTTTGGGCACGGCGAATTCATCGCCCAGATGGCGGCGGCGCATCCCGACGAAGATTTCATCGGCGTTGACATTCATCCCCTGCGCGCGACCAAGACCGCCCATCGCAGCAACAAAGAAGGTGCGGCCAATGTGCGGCTGTTTACCAGCGCGGCAGAGCCCTTTGTCGTCACTCGTATTCCCACTGCCAGCGTCCACCGGGTGTACATCCTCTTTCCTGATCCTTGGCCCAAACCAGGTCATCGCCGCCGCCGCCTGATGCAGCGCTCGTTCCTTGCCGAAGTGGCGCGGGTCTTAGCGCCGGGCGGACGTCTGATCATCGCCAGCGACACCCACAATTATGTTATGCAGGCGCTGTCCAATCTCAGCACCCTACCCGGCATGTTTCGCAACCTCTATCTGCCAGCGGGTTATCGCCTCGATATCCCCACCCGTTTCCCGACGTTGTTTGAACGTCATAAAAAGGCTGAAGGCTGTTCGATTGGCTATTTGCTGCTGGAACGGCTCGCCGACAGCTAGGCGCGCCCATCGCCGTCAAACAGGATGCAGGCCACCGAAATGGGCAACCCTGCACAGGAGCCGGCAACCTTCGACACCTTACCGAACGAGGTCTTGGCCCCGCCAGCGCCGGGCATACACTCGCTGCCCATGCACCACCCGTCCGCACGTCGGGCCATCAGTTGCATTCTCGCCGGACCGGGGTTCGACGAGCGTGCCGTGGCCCTGGTCTTGGCGAGCGGCCTGGATGCGATTCCTGGCGCCTCCGAGGCCCTGAAGGAACGCGCCCTGGCCCGCTGCGAAGCCATGGCCGCTGACATCGGCCTGGGCTATACCGGCCCGCTGCGCGACGAAGTGGTAGCCGAAGATGGCCGCAGTCTTTTCCATCAACTATCTCCGATCATTTCCGCGCATCCCGCCCAGACCGGGATGCAACTCGCCTGCGTCGACGCCCTGCGTGTGTTATGGCCGCACGTCGCCAATCATGAACGCAATGGCATGCGTACGCGTTTTCTCGCGACCGCCTGCACGCGCACCGCACCCGCCGCAAGTGGCGTGACCCTCGCCGAACTTGAAGCGTGGCAACGCGACCTGCCTACCAGCGCCGGCATTGACGCTGAACCCAGCATTGCCGGCCTGCAAGCCCTCCTCAACGAAAATGATCCACGCCGGGCGTATCTGCTCATCGCTGATCACCTCGGCTGTTCCTTCAAACCCGCGCAACTTGCCGGCGTGTTCGGGGCCCTGGCGGTGCAATTATTGGTGACCCTGCGCGACAGCGAAGGGTGGATCTCGCAAGTGCTGTTGGGCTGCCAAGCCATCGAACACGTCGCCGACATTGCCCGCCCCGAACGCCTAGCCACTCTGCTCAGCCAGTTGGCGCATCAATTGTGGTGGTGCCGGCAACGGGCGCGGCTGCAGCCGGTACGCGTCTGTCTGGATAGCTCCGTGCCGCCACTCATCGAAGCCTTGCGCAGTGGTGACCTCAGCGCAGCGCAGCGCTCGGCACGAATGGCTTCGGTGCAGCCGGAACGCTATTGGAAACATATTCTCGCCCTGCTGGAAGACACCCTCGATTTCAACGATCGCGGTTGGTCGCGCAGTCTGCGTGCGGTCAGCGCTGTCGCGCAACGCTCCCGCGGGGCCCTGCCTCCCGACGATGCCGCAGCCCTGGCAAGCGTGCTCGCTGACCAAGTCTATCAGCGGCAGTCGACTCCCGCCGTCCGCTGAGCGTTTCCACAGTTGCGGGCGCTGCCCGTTGCATCGTTCCATCGCGATGGAACGATGGTTGCATGGCCGCCATCGGAGATCAGATCCGCCTGTTTGCTGATGAGACCCGGCTCCGGGTTTTGCATTTGCTGGCCACCGAACCACTGACCGTCGCCGAATTGCAGGACGTCCTCGACCTGTCGCAGAGTTCGATTTCGGGCCACCTCGCCAAACTCAAGTCCGCCGGGGTCATCCATGATCTCGCCGAGGGCTCTGCCCGCCGTTACCGGCTGCGCGACGATGCGCCGGAACGCTTGCGCCAGTTGTGGGCCACCTTGCGCACCGCCTCGTTAGACGAACCCCCCTTTCCTGCCGACCACGCTCGACTGGCAGAGGTCCGCAGCCAGCGCACCGGCGATTGGGTCGACCGCGTCGCCGGTGATCTGCATCGTGCCTATGCGCCGGGCCGCACCTGGGAGGCCCTGACGCCCGGCCTGCTGCATTTCGCCCGCTTTGGCCGCGTCATCGATATTGGCGCCGGCGACGGCGCCCTGCTGGAATTGATTGCGCCGCACGCCGATGCGGTCACCTGCATCGATCCCAATCAGCGCATGGTCGAAGCCGGCCGTAATCGCGCAAACAAATTGGGTTTTACCCACGTCACCTGGCATCGTGCGCCGGGTGAAAAGTTACCCGTCGCCGCAGCCAGCCACGACAGCGCCCTGCTCTTGCAGAGTCTGCAATACGTCGATTCACCAGAGCTGGTCCTGGCAGAAGCCCGCCGCGTCCTTATTCCGGGCGGACGCCTGATGATCCTGACTCTAGCCGCGCACGATTCACCCGAGGTCGATGCCTTCGGCCATCGCCATCGCGGATTTGCGGCGGACCAGCTTCGTCGCCTGCTGCGCGGTATGCGTGACGTGCGCATCGAGGTGCTGCCCAGTGAACCCAAGCCGCCGCGCTTGCGTCCGCTGATGTGTACCGCCATCGCCTGATGCGCGGAGCGATGCGCCCGCGGATCCTTTTCTTTTTATCACGCTGGATTGCGACCCATGACTGACCACGGCCAACCTTTACACATCTGCTCGGCCCAATGTCCGCATCATCGGCGGCCAGTGCCCGCAGGTATGGGCTGGGGCGATGCGCCGGCGGATCATCTTGGCTACCGCCGCGCAGATCGCGCGGAAAAATTTAATTACCTCGGCCAACTCCGTGACCGCGTCCTGGTCTATGACGGCGGCATGGGAACCGAATTATTCAAGCATGATCTGACCACCGAAGACTACGGCGGCGAAGACACCAACGGCTGCCCGGAATGGCTGCTCAAAACCAAGCCCGAGATCATCCCCGCCATTCACCGCGCCTATCTTGAAGCGGGCGCCCATGTCATCGAAACCAATTCTTTTGGCGCCATGCCACATGTGCTCGAAGAATTCGGGCTTGCTGATCAGGCCGAACACTTGGCTGAGCTCGCCGCAAGCGTCGCCAAGGCCTGCGCCCGCGACTATGACACCCGTGATTATCCACGTTTTGTCGCCGGATCACTGGGGCCTGGCACCAAATTGATCAGTCTGGGCCATATTACCTGGCAGCGCTTATTCGACAGCTACGTGGTCGGCACCCGTGGTCTGCTCAAGGGTGGCGTCGATGTCATTCTGATCGAAACCTGCCAGGACGTCTTGCAAATCAAATGCGCGGTTTTAGCCGCCCGCGAAGCGATGCGTCAAGTTGGCCGCGAAGTGCCGATTCAGACCCAAGTCACCATCGAGACTACCGGCACCATGCTCGCGGGCAGCGACATCGCTGCGGCGCTGACCGCGCTGGAAGCCTTGCCCATCGATATTATTGGGATGAATTGCGCGACAGGTCCGGACCTGATGGATTCGCACCTGCGCCACCTTGGCGAACATGCCACGCGGTGGATCTCGTGCCTGCCCAACGCTGGCTTGCCGCGCAATGTCGGTGGCCATCCGGTCTATGATCTGACCCCCGCAGAATTGGCCAAATGGCACACCAAATTCGTCAAGGATTACGGGTTGAATCTGGCCGGCGGCTGCTGTGGCACCGGGCCCGAACATATTGCCGCGGTCGCCAAAGCCGTCGCTGGTCTGGCGCCCGGTCGCGCCCGGCAGGATGCGCCAACAGGGGCCTTGTCGTCGCTCTACATCTCTATGCCTTTGCAGCAGGACGCTGGGGTATTGATCGTCGGTGAACGCACCAACGCCACCGGCTCCAAAGCCTTCCGTGAATTATTATTCAAAGACGACTGGGACGGCATGGTCGCGATGGCGCAAGAGCAAGTTGCCGAAGGAGCGCACGTGCTTGACGTCTCGGTGGCTTGGACTGGCCGCGACGAAAAGCGCGATATGGCCGAAGTCATGTCGCGATTTGCCACTGCGGTGCAGATCCCGATCATGGTCGACACCACCCAAATCGACGTATTGGAAGAAGCCCTGACCCATCTCGGTGGGCGCGCGATCATCAATTCGGTCAATCTTGAGGACGGCGAAGAGAAGTTCGATGCGGTGTGCAATCTTGCCCGGCGTTTTGGCGCCGCCCTGGTCGCTTTGACCATCGACGAAGATCGCGAAGCGGGCATGGCCAAATCGGTCGAACGCAAACTCGAGATCGCCCGCCGCATGTATCGGCGCATCACCGAATATCACGGGCTTCCTGGATCCGGAATCCTGTTCGATCTGTTGACCTTTCCGATCACCCAGGGTGACGAAGATACCCGCAAACTCGGCGAATGGACCCTCGACGGCATCGCTGCGGTGCGCCAAGAATTTCCTGACTCCGGTTTCATTTTGGGCCTGTCGAATATCTCTTTTGGCGTCAAACCGCATGCCCGGCGGGTGCTTAATTCGGTCTATCTGGACGAGGCCATCCAGCGTGGCCTGACCGCCTCGATCATGAATGCGGCCAAGATCATGCCGCTGAATGCGATTCCCGCTAACGAGCTCGAAATGGCCCGCGATTTGATCTATGATCGCCGCGAATTTTCCGCCGACGGGGAATGCACCAAGGATCCGCTGTTTCGCTTTGTCGATCATTTCACCAATACCCAGGGCACCGTCGCCACCAGCGCCGATGCCTTCGCCGAGCTGGATGTGCGCGAACGTCTGAAACGCCGGATCATTGATGGCAAAAAGATCGGTATGGACACCGATCTCGACATGGCCATGGCCGATGGCATCGCCCCCCTCAGTATCATTAATGACATTCTGCTTGATGGCATGAAGACCGTCGGCGAATTATTCGGTTCGGGCAAGATGCAGCTGCCCTTTGTGTTGCAATCGGCGGAGACCATGAAGATCGCTGTGCGGCATCTCGAACCGCACATGGATCGGGTCGAAGGTTCGTACAAAGGCACCATGGTCCTGGCCACGGTGAAAGGCGATGTCCATGATATCGGCAAGAATCTGGTCGACATTATTTTGACCAACAACGGGTATCAGGTCATTAACCTGGGCATCAAACAGCCGATCGAGACCATTCTCGCTGCCGCTGAACAGCACAAACCGCACGCCATCGGCCTGTCCGGCCTGCTGGTCAAGTCGACGGTGGTTATGAAAGAGAATCTGCAGTACCTCGCCGAACGGAAATTGCCCTACCAGGTCATTCTCGGCGGCGCGGCGCTCAATCGTGCGTATGTCGAGAATGATTTACGTTCGATCTATAACCACGATTCTGTCCGGGAGTCTGGAAGTCCGGAAGTCCGGAAGTCGGTCGATGCTCTGCATCGGGTGTGGTATGCGGCGGATGCTTTTGATGGATTACAGTTGATGGATGAGCTGTGCGCGAATATTCCGCGCGAACAGTTCAAGCTGACCACCAAGGCAACCCGGGTCGCCAAAACCAAGACGGCGCATCAGATCCTGGAAGAAAAACTTGCCCGCGGCACGGCGTACGTGCCTTCGGAAGTCCCCGCAGCCCCGGTTATTCCGAAGCCGCCGTTCTGGGGCCGGCGTATCATCCGCAGTGATGAACTCGATATCCCGACCATCACCAGTTATATCAACCGCAATGCATTGTACCGCGGTCAGTGGGGCTTTCGTCAGGGTCAAGAACTGAGCAACGAACAGTACGCTGCATTGGTCGAACGCGAAGCGGCGCCGGTCTACAAGCGCTGGGTCGAAAAAGCCACGCGCGAGAAAATGCTCGCCCCTGCTTTGGTGTATGGCTTTTGGCCCTGCGCGAGTGACAAAAACGATCTCATCGTCTTCGACCCGGAAACCGGGGCTGAGGCCTGTCGTTTCAACCTCCCACGCCAGATGCCCGACCCCGATCATCCGAATCGGCCCTGCAAACATTTGTGCCTGAGCGACTTTTTCCGTCCGCGCGGCGCCGATCCCGTCGGTGATGAAGCCAGCTGGATTCCCGCCGCCGCCTGGGCTAACGGCGCCCGCGATGTGTTGTCGTGCCAAGTCGTGACCATGGGACATATCGCCAGCGAACACTGCCAGCGCCTGTTCAAGGCCGACAATTATCAGGAATACCTGTACTTCTACGGCCTGTCGGTGGAAAGTGCCGAGGGTCTGGCCGAATACTGGCACAAGCGCATCCGGCAACAGCTCGACATCGCCGGCGAAGACGCCACCGACCGCGAAGCCCTGTTCACCCAAGGCTATCAAGGCAGCCGCTATTCCTTTGGCTACCCGGCCTGTCCGCGCCTGGAAGACCAGGCCCATTTGCAGAAACTGCTCGGCTGGACCGACATCGGCATCGAGCTCTCCGAGGAATTCCAGCTTGATCCAGAACAGTCCACTTCGGCTTTAATCCTTCATCATCCTGAGGCTGGGTATTTTAATTTGTGAGAATCGCTATCCGTGATCGATTCCAACCACGGGTAGCGCTTCAGGTTTATCGTTCTCGACGCTGACCCTGCACGGTGGCCAGGACGGTCCGCATACCGCCGTTATCGCGATGTTCTCCGAGCCAGATGCCCTGCCACGTGCCCAGGGCTAAACGCCCGTCGCGAATGGGCAGGTGCAGACTCGTACCGAAGAGTGCCGATTTGATATGGGCCGGCATATCGTCCGGACCTTCGTCATCGTGGCGCATCCATGGAGCCCCATCGGGCGCGGCATGATCAGCCCAGTGCGCGAGATCAAGGCGGACCGTGGGATCGGCATTTTCATTCAGGCACAATGACGCCGAGGTGTGTTGCAGGAGCAGGTGCACCATGCCGATGGAAATGGTCGGCAGTTCGCGGATCCCGGCGCACACCTCGGCCGTGATCAGGTGAAAACCACGAGGATAGGGACGCAGGGTAATGATGTCGTGGTGCCAGGTCATAGATTTATTGGGGCATAGGACCAGTAGCAATCATTCGAATGGCGAGGAGGCAGGACGTAAATTATTCCAGCTCGTTATGGACTACGGTGATCCTCCATGCCGACTGAAGTCGGCGGTACGGAGGGCCGCGATACCTTTGGCGGCAACGGGATTGAATGGGGGATGTGCGCGGACTGATTGACCTTTTTTCGTTTGGGAATTCACGACCCGGAACCATTGCACGGAATCGCCCCCCATTCCCACTCAACGCCAGGAAAAAATGACTTAGGACCTCGGACCTCGGACCCAGTGGCAATGATTCGAAATGCGAGGACGCAGGGCGCAGGACGCAGGACGACGTATCAACGTCGCGTCAGCGCAAAATTCTAAGGGATTGATTCCACGGTCAGCAAATGATGCAGGCGCAACTGCGTGAGTTGGATATTTACTTGGCGATTGACATTGCGCAGGGTAATCACAGCCGGCTTGGCGGCTTGGCCAAGTTGCAGGATCCAGGCGACCAGGACCGAATTGATGTGGGGCAACTGTTCGAGATCAATGATCAGGCGTTCAACTGCGAGACAACGGATCCAGGCGTAGGACGCGGGCAGGGACAGGCGTTCGTTTTGCAAAGCGCTGGTCTGGATGCGGACGATGGCTTCGGTTTCGGTGCAGCTGACCTGGCAAGAGAGATCCTGGGCAAGACTGCCGCTGACCGCGGTAAGCAGGCGATCGTGACCAAGCAACCGCAGCAAGGTGCGTTGGTGATCATCAACGGCAATGATGCGCAAACTGCCACCGCGCCGACGCCGTTCTTGCTCAGCCGGACCCAATGCAGCCAGGAATCCGGCATCGAGTCGCGACAGGCCCGTGCAGTCTACTGCCAGCGGAACCGCGGCGGGTTGACCTTCGACCAGAACCTGGTTCCACGCTGATCGCGTGGTGGTGGGCGGCCGTAATCCGGCATAGGGAATGGTCTGCGTATCAGCCATGAACAGGCGCACCCTAAGCGGACGAATGCCATCCACAAGACGCCGCCACACAGCCACGCTGACGATGTGTCTCATGCTGGCGTACAGGCATCTCGGGGTTCACGGGGTGCCCTTGAGAGCCTTGCGTTGCAAGAGGTGATAATAACGCCGACAAAAGCGGTGCGCTTCATCGCGGACGTACATCAGCATGCGCAGGCCCGGATCGCGCCGGGGCAGCCGGACCTCAGTCCCATCACTGCGAACGATGGTCTCTTCGCGTTTGGCAAGACCGACGAGGCAGGCAGGCTCAACCCCTTCGGCTGCGCAGGCGGCCATCGCTGATGCGACCTGCCCGGCACCGCCATCGATCAAGAGCAGATCCGGTAACGGACGACCTTCATCGCGCAGGCGACGCAGGCGTCTACCGACGATTTCACGCATCGCGGCAAAGTCATTATTGCCAGGATTGCCGTCGACGCCCTGTACCTTGAAGCGCCGATACCCATCCTTGTCGGGCACCCCGCCAACAAAACGTACGCACGATGCGACCACGAAACTGCCTTGCAGATGCGCGATATCGATGCCTTCAATAATGCGCGGCGGAGCGGGCAGGTCCAAGGCCTCGCGCAGACGTTCCAAGCCCGCGACGTGATCGACTGCCGGGGCGGCGCCATCATCGTAATCGCGCAGACTTCCGCGTTCGCTCAACCGCTCCAAAGCGCGGATCTGGTCACGCAGGCGCGCGGCGTCCTCAAAGCGCAAATCGCCGGCGGCTTCGCGCATACGCCCGTTCAATTCCTTGACCACCGGCGCACGGCCGCGGCCGGACAGGAACGCACGCAGGGCCTTGATGTCGGCGCCATAGCCAGCGGCATCGATGCGCGTCGTACACGGCGCCGAACAGCGTTTAATATGCCAGTTCAAGCAGGGCCGGAAGCTGGCGCGGCCGGGATCGCCCTCGCGCAGATCGAGATCGCAGGCGCGAAAACGGAAGACGCGCATGAGAAAATTGTAGGCCCGGTACAGATCCTTGGCCGAGGTGAACGGACCAACGTAATCCGTCTCTGGCAGATCACGTTCGCGGGTGCAGTACACGCGCGGAAACACTTCGCGGCTGATCGCCAACAGCGGGAATTCTTTATCGTCCTTGAGCCGCACATTCAGCCGCGGCTGCAGATCCTTGACGAGGCGCTGCTCGACGAGCAGGGCTTCGACCTCGCTGCCGGTTTCGATACCTTCGACAGTGGCGGCCTCGCGGGCGATGCGAGAGGTGAAGATCGAATGCCCACCGCGGCCCTGGACATATTGAGCGACGCGACGGCGCAGGCGCTTTGCCTTGCCGACATAGATGACGCGATCCTCGCCGTCCTTGAACAAATAGACGCCGGGTGTATCGGGCAACGCGGCGATGGCGCTCCGTAAATTCGTGCCGACGTCACTGCCCACATCGTCGGGGATCCCAGCAATGGGCTGTTCGCCTGCTGCATCGGCGGCATCAGCGGCATCGGCGGCATCAGCGCCCATCGTCGCCCCCTCTTTCCACTGGCGCAGCCTACGCGCGGTCTATTTCAGATCCACTGTACCGCGGTTGTCCTTCCACCAGGCAGTCCAGATTTTCTGCAGTTGCCGACTATACTGTTCATGCCAGCTAGCCCAAAGTTTTTCTTCGGCGTCCAATTCCAGATTCGTGGACGCGCGCTGCGGCACCGGTGGCAACCCGTTGGCACCGGTGGGTTCGCCAGCGGCGGGAATGGGGTGAAATCCGGTCATCGCCTGCAAAGTCTTGTGTGCATACAGCGCCACCAGAGGCACCGCGTCGCCCGTCGCTGCGATGAGATGGTCTACGCAACGTCGGGTCCCCAACGAACCCAAGACCTCGATCACTCCACGCCGGACGCTCCAGTCATCGTTGCCGGCCAGGGCCTCCAACAAGTGCGGTTCGATGCGCGAACCACGGTTGGTCAGAGAAGCCACCGCCTCACTGTAAATCGCCATCCCTTCGATGTCGCTGACCTGCTTCCCGCGGGCGAGTTGACCGATCTCCTTTTCAATGGCCTTGTGGTCGGCGTCCGAAAAAGACAACGTTTTGCCTTCATCGAAACTGCGCGGTTTGCTGCCGCTACAGCCGGTCACGACGATAAGGGTGAAGATCAGGGCACACAGAACGAGCAGGATACGCAGCATGGCTGGGACCCTACCCAGGAAGCCGGGCCGCTCCAGCCAGGAGGAGGACCTGCCCCGCTTGGCTAATGGTGTAGGCCCCCGTCGCAGCCAGCATCGGTTCGCCATCCAGCTGAAGAAAAGCCGGACGGCGTAACCGGACCTCGACATGGCGATGCCGACCCAGGCGATGCGGTTGGCGTCGTCCTGAGAGGGCAAGCCCGAGCGCGACGCCCGCGCCCAGGGCAAACACATCACAGTACCCATCATCGCAGGACACCCGCGCTCCGAGTTGGCGGCCACCGGCATAGCTGGGAATATTCAGGACCACGAGACTGCGCATCCACGTCGGAATAGCGGGTAACCCGTGTCCACTTGCGTGCAGGGCAATGGGGTCGCCCGATTCCTGAAGGCCGGCGCCAGCATAGGCGAGCAGATTCGCCGCCCGCGAACGACACCACCAGCCATGGTGATTACGAATACGATGAAAGCGCTCGGCGATCCGCGCATCCACGCCCCAACTGCAATAATTGAACCAGGCCCGTACACCGGCCGGCCCGCGCAGGATCCAACGATCCAAAGCGCGTGGCGTGGCACGGTTGAGGGCCCCCCAAGCACTCTCGATATGGCCATCCAATGGCATCTGGGCGATGCGCCCGAGATCGTTGCCGGTTCCAAGTGGTATCACCCCGACCGGCGTGGATGCCCCGGCTTGATGCACGGCTTCGAGCAACGCCGCGACGGTACCGTCGCCACCGCAGGCGATCAGGGCTTCGGCCCGGTCCGCCCACCGGCGGGCCCAAGTCGCAAGGTCGGTATCGGTCAGATCAGCGACACGGTCCGTACCGACCCGTTCACGCAGGGCCACAAGCAAGCGCCGGCCCAGGCCGCCGCCGCTGCGACTATTAACGATAAAGGCACTCGAGTCAGCTCGCACGGCGGCATCGTGGGAACGTGGGCCCGCTCCGAAAGAGCTGAGAAGTGCCCCAGATGGCACCTGCGCTGGGTACTCCGATATCCCACCAGTCGTCTTGACGCTCGCATCGGCCATGCCTACAGTGCGGCAGACGAGCCTTCCGCATCGCTGATGAAACTGGGCAAGAGCGCACAGTTTCGCAGTCATGCCTGCGACGCCAGATCCAGATCGCCCACGGGCGGGAGAACAGCGGGTGGAATCCGAATACGAACGCCTGCGCAAGAAAGTCGAGAATTACCCCTCGGCCTCTGCCTACAACCGGCTCGCCGAACTGGCGCGGCTGAATGCCGATGACGGCGAGGCAGAGCGCGTCTGTCAGCGCTGCATCAAGGAATTCCCGCGGAATGGCCAGGCCTACGTCATTCTTGGCGAAATCAGCTTGACGCGTGGACGTAAGGATGATGCGCTAGCGCAACTGCTGAATGCGGTCGAACGCGATGCCCGCAGCTATGCCGGCCACCGCATGCTCGCCGAAGTCTATGCCGCAGAGCAGCAATTCGCCAAATCGCTGCACCACTTGCGCCAGATCCTGGTGTTCAAGCCCGGCGATGCACAAGTGACCACCAAAATCGATGAGATGACCGCGAAAGCGGGCAACAGCCCCGCCCCAGCCCCGGTGCGCAAACCGTCGACCAATACCTTTCGCGGCAATACCGGCAACATGTCCACGGTTGCCATCACCCCCGGCGGGGTGCCGATCCTGACCGCAAAAGCTGCTTCGGCGCCGGGTTCGCGTACTGCGTCACTGCAGGCGCTGTGCAGCGAAAACGGCGTCCGCGGCGCGGTCGTGGCCGACAATCAAGGTCGCGTCGTGGTCGCCCAGGGTGCAGTCGACCAGCAGGCCGACCTGCTCGCAGCCCTGGCTGCCGATCTGACTGCGGCCGCCTCTGAGACCCTTACCGCGCTGGGCCACAACCAACTCGCGTCGTGGATCATCGAATTCGACAAAGGTCAGATCCTGGCGTTCCGTCGCGATGCGGTGCTGACCCTGGCCATCCTTGCGGATACCGGAGTTCGCGCAGCCTTGCTCGAACTGCGTGCGCGTCAGGTCCTCATCGACTTGGGAGCCGCGTGATGCAGGACATCCTCGATAAATTGAATCGCGTCCGCGGGGTCGGTGGCAGCTTGGTCATCAGCCCCGATGGCTTGCCCATGATCACCGCTCTGCGCCAAGGCACTGACGAGACGGCGACCTCGGCCACCTTGGGAAATCTGCTTGGGGCAGCGCAGCGTCTAGGTGAACAACTTGGCCTGGGCGGTACCAAATCGCTCCAGACCATCGCCAGCGCTGGTGGCCTCCTGATTCTGCCCACCGGGCCTGCTTTTCTCGCTATTCTCATGGACCCCACCGCCAATCTGGCGTTGCTCCAACTCGAAGCCCGCCCATTTGCCGAGCGCCTGGCCCAACGCCTGTCGCTCTGACACCCCGGATCCCTTATGGTACAGATCAATTTCGGTCAACGTGAAGTCAGCTGTAAAATCGTGTTTTACGGGCCCGGCATGTCCGGCAAGACTACCAATCTTGAAATCATCCACCAAAAAGCGCCTAAACAGGCCGTTGGCGAAATGGTGTCCATCGCGACCGAGACGGACCGCACGCTGTATTTCGACTTCATGCCGATGGATCTGGGCCAGGTCGCTGGCATGCACACCAAATTCATGCTCTATACCGTGCCAGGGCAGATTTATTACAATGCCACCCGCAAGTTGGTGCTGCAAGGCGTCGACGGGGTGATCTTTGTCGCCGATTCGTCGCCGGACAAGATGGCGGAAAATCTCGAATCATTCCAGAACCTACGCGATAATCTCGCGGAGATGGGCCTGGCGGCTGAAGACCTGCCACTGGTGCTGCAATACAACAAGCGCGATCTGCCCGGCGCGATGTCGGTTGCCGACATGAATGCGCAAATGAACCCGCTCGGGGCGCCCACCTTTGAGGCGTGTGCCCGTGACGGCAAAGGCGTCTTCGCGACGCTCAAAGAAGTCAGCCGCTTGGTCATCGAAAAGCTTAATCGCGACCATGCGCCGGCCGCCAATCGCCGCCGCACCGCGTCCAGTCTGACCCCGGTCGGTGGTGCGGCCCAGGCCGCGCCGTCGGGGGCGCAGCAACACCTGCCGCAGCGGCCCGCGCCGCCGGCTCCGGTGGCCCCGCCGCCGCGCCCCGCCGCGCCGCCACCGGCACCGCCGCTTGGTGCATCAGGAGCACGGCCTGCTCCCCGGGGTCCCTCGGGCGCTAGGCCAGCGGCCCCGCCACCGGCGCCCCCGGCTGCCGCCCCCCAACGCAGCGCCCCCGCCCCGCGGGATCGCCATCTTGCCAAAGCTGCGCCGCAGCCCTTGGCCTCGCGGCCGCACGCCAAAGTCAACTTGGGCGCCACCGATCCCAATCTCAAGCGCTACCAGGAACAGAGCAAAAGCGGCGGCAAGCTGGTTTTATGGCTCATCATCACGGTGCTGCTGGTCAGCATCATCCTGGTGGTGTCCGCGCTCTTCCTGCCGCCGGTCCGGCAGTTCCTCCCAGTAGCCTGGCAGGCCCGGATTCTGGCCTTCCTGGATCCGCCTAAATCCGCAGAGCCCGCGCCCCTAGCCCCGACCCCAGCTCCGGCCCAGCCCGTGCAACCGGCACCCGCGCCCGTGGTCGAACCCCCGAAGGCCGCCGCGCCAGCTCCGGCTCCAGTTCCAGCTTCAGCTCCAGCTTCAGCTCCAGCTTCAGCTCCAGCTCCAGTCAATGAACCAGCTCCAGTTCCGGTCAATGAACCGGCTCCAGTTCCGGTCAATGAACCGGCTCCCGCCGCGCCGGAAGCTGCCGCACCCGCGCCCGCCGCCGCGGCTCCTGCGCCAGCCCCCGCAGTCGAAGGGGGCGGAAATGGTCAGTGATAATGAGGCCCTGCGCCTCCGCCGTTTAGTCTTCTATGCTGCCGACGTCGACCGCATTAACGCGACGCTGTTGGCCTTTGTCAAAAAGGCGAGCGCACACTGCTGTCTGGTGATCGACAAAGAAGGCCACATGGTGGCCAAGCAGGGCTTCCTGGCCAATTTGGATTCCACCGCTCTCGCGGCGCTGGTGGCTGGCAGTTTCGCCAGCACCCGTGAAGTCGCAAAATTGCTCGGTGAGCGGGAATTCAACGTCCTCTTTCACCAGGGCAGCGAACACGCCATCCATATCACTCTGATCGGTGAACGGACTTTGCAAATCGCCGTCTTCAACAGCCAAGTCAAGCCGGGCATGATCCAGGTCCTCACCAAGGACCTGGCGGGTCAGCTTAACGCTATTCTCGACGAAGCCGCGACCCGCAAGCCGGATGACAACGAACCCAAGCTGGGCAATGACTTCACCGATGAGGTCAAGAATCAGCTCGATTCGCTGTTCGGCAATCTCTGACCGCCAAATACGGCATTAACCACTCCTGCGCTAGCGGCGATGTCGCCTTGCCCAGGTCGCGTCACCCAGGTCGTCAACAGACGCAACTTCGGACCCAGCATCCCGTTGCGTCATGCGGTCCGCACGCCTAACCTGTCCGAGGTCTGATCACCCCTTTCGGGATACCGTCGCACGCGCATGGGCTTTCAAGGGCAACTGAATTCGGTCAGTCTGACGGACATCTTTCAGACCCTGAGCATGAACCGCCAGACGGGGACCCTTATCGTTCCGGGTGCCGATGGACCGGTGCATATCTGGTTTGATCAGGGCCAGATCGCACGCTGCTCGGCGGTTGCGGTCGGTGGCCGCCCGCGCCTGATCCATGCGCTGCACCATCGCAACTTGCTGACTCAGAGTCAGGCCGATGGCCTGTTCGAACAATTCCACAATACCCGCCAAGGTCTGCGGGATCTGATCACCGCCACTGGGCTGGTATCCGATCCTGATCTTGACGAGATTTCTGCTTGGTGCGCCGAAGAAATTGTCTGCCCGGCATTCGAGCTTCAGCAGGGCGATTTCCAATTTATTGATGGCCCACCTTCCAATGAGGTAATGGCCTATGATGCGATTGATCTGGGCCCAGCCCCTCTGGCGACGCCGCAATTGATCATGGAAGCCACCCGCCGCCTGGATGAATGGCAGCGGATCCGTGAAGTCATTCCCAAAGCGGACGCTTATTTCGTCGTCGACAACGAGGGTCGTGCCAATCTCCGCAACCTCGACAGCGATCCGGACATGCTCAAGGTGCTGCGCTATCTGGATGGCCGCCATTCCCTTGAGAACATCGCCGAACAAAGCGGCATTAGCCGTTTCGACATCCATGCGATCCTCGCGCAATTGGTCCTGGCCCAGGTCGCCCGCTCCCGCACCCCGCAAGAGGCCGTCGCCGATGCCGCGACCTTGCGCAAGAATGGCGATCCTCGCACCGCACGCGAATTGCTCGAAAACACCTTGGGGCAATTCAATGTCCCGGAAGTGCTGCGCCCCCTAGCCGAATTGTGCGCTGAACTGAAAGACACCCCGCGCGCGGTCGAATTGTATCTCGATCTGATCCAGCGCGCGCAGGATAGCGGTGATCTTGAACAGGCCCTGGCCGACCTTGACACCATTTTAACCTTATCGCCGAATGATCCGGATCTGCACTTTGATCGCGCCCAGACCCTGGGTGAACTGAATCGCTATGACGATGCCGCCGCCGCGTATATTCAGGCTGCGCAGCAATATCTGAGCCTGCGCCGCATCGATCAGGCCGCCGATGCCTGCCATCGCGCCAAAAATTTAGTTCCGCGTAGTGCGGATCCGCATCGCTATCTGGCCAAGGCCTATCTGCTCGAAGGGCAGACTGAAAACGCCATCGTCGAATATAAATCGCTGTGGCATGCGTTGCTCAGCGATCAGCGCCCGCGCAAAGCCCTGGAAAACCTGCGCACGCTCCTGGAACAGGACTGCAAGTTCCCGGCGGTGAAAGAGCAGGTCCTGGCGCACGCCCAATCCAGCGAAGCCGTGAAGACCGGCAATGCCGTACGCATGCTGATCTATGCCATGGTCGGCATCGTCCTGGTCGCGTCGCTGTTTATCGGCTGGAAGATCATTGAAAAAGAGGTGATCAAAAAGGGCGCCACCGACGGCCTGCAAGAGATTAAAACAGAGATGAGCACCGAGCTCGCCCAGCTCAAGCATCAGGAATTATCCGCCCGCTTGCTGGATCTGTCGCAACGCTACAGCAGCCACCCCGACATCGTCGCCGAAGCCGATGCGCAACTGGCCACCATCCGGGCCGATGCTGAAACGCGGGCGAAGAATGAACTCGGCATCGCCCATGCGCTGATCGCCAGTGGCAAGCTCGCCGAAGCAACGCGGAGTGTGCAGAATCTGCTCGCGCATTTCGGCGAGACCACTGTCGCCATCGAAGCCAAACAACTCCTGGTCGATATCGCCCAGCGCAAAGAGGATTTAATCTGGATGAGCCAGATCGAGGTCGCCGATCGCCACTGGCAGGCCGAGGCCTGGGATCAGGCCCTCGCGGTCGTCCACGAATTGAAGACGAAAGAGCCGATTCCGCCGACCATCCGCACGGCGCTCGGCCAGCGTGAAAGCGCGTGGACCACCAGTATGGGCAGTGCCCAGGATCTGTACCGACGCGCCGAGCGTTTAGAGAATCTCGGCCGCAAGACCGAAGCGATGGCCGGCTACTTACGCGCCGCCAATGCCGACGGGGAATCCTATCGTGCGCGCGCCAAAGAACGTTTGGTCGCCGTCGAAACTGGTTTCGCTGACGAATTAGTCGTGCGCATGGACGAGGCCTTTGCCCGCGGCGACGACGAAACCGCCTTCACCGCCCTAGCCCAACTGCGTATCCTCGGCAAACAGGCCACCAGTGAAGCCGTGCGCAACCGCGTCGCCGCCACCACCCTGCCTTTCCGCCTTGCCGTCGACAGCCGCCACGCCGACGTCGCAATCCGTCGGCCCGGCAGTGCCGATCAGATCATCAAGCCTCCGGCGGGCACCAAAGGGCCCTGGCAACACCAGGTCCACTATGGACTGGATCAGGAAGTTACCGTCGTCGTGCGCCGCCCCGGATTTACCCCCGAAACCGTGCGCATCACCGCCGATGGCAAATATTCCCGCCAAGAGATTCGTCTGCGTCGCGGTCCGTTGTGGCAAACCGATCTGCAAGCGATCCCGACCACCAACCCCGTCGCCAGCGGCACCGCGATCCTTTTGGGCACCAGCCGATCAACGTTGGAAATCATCGATGGCAATCTCGGTGGCGCCCGCCCAGTGAATTTTCCCGATTCGGTGTCGCCGGTGGTGTCGACCCCATTCGTGTTCAAGAAGCAAGCCTTCCTCATTCTCGATGACCGCGTGCAGTGCGTCGACATCGATACGCGCACGGTGCAATGGACCTGGCCAACCAGCCAAGACCTTGAACAGCCGCAACTCGCTCCGCAGGGCCTGTGGGTGCAGGAACATGAATTGATCCAAGGCCGCATCCAGATTTTCGCTGGTACCCAATCGGGTCGTCTGGTTTCCTTGGGTGCGGCGGGCACCTCGGTCACCGCCTATCCATCCGTGGCTTTGGATGGCAACGGGCTGACCGGCAGTCCGGCGGTAGTTCGCGAAAGGTTAACCAGCACCTTGTACGTCCCCGCTGGGCCAAAGATTCTTACTTTCGACGCCACCTCGGCGAGCGAACGCAGTGCACCACGACCCCTGTATAGCCTCAATACACGCAGCGAGGTGATCGGTCGGCCCGTGGCTGCCCTGGTCGCCAAACAACCCGGCGTCCTGATCACCGACGCCAGCGGCGTTGTCGTCGCCCTGTCCGCAGACCCCACCAGCACCACCCGCACCCTGGGTTCGTGGTCGCTCGAAGGCACCCCTGCCGCCGGCGCGGTCCCGCACCCCGACGGCACCGTCGCCTACGTCGCGGTAAACGAAGGCCGCGTCATTCTCCTCGATCTCGCCGTGCCTGGCCGTTTGATCGGGCGGTTCCCCGCTCAAGGCAGCCTGGGCTACCTGCCCGCCGCCCCCGTCATCGGCCGCAACGGCATCTACGTCGCTGATGCCAATGGCATCCTGTCCTGCATCCATCCGCACACCGGCGAACTCCAGTGGAAAGCCGACCTCGGCAGTCCGGTCGCCAACGGCATTCTTGCTCTCAACGGTCGCATCTTCATTCCTACGCGTGGTGGGAGCCTGCTTTGTTTTGAGGAAGGTGATCTCGATTAGGTCTCCTGCGGTTTTCGTGGGATCGTCGTCCTGCGTCCTGCGTCCTGCGTCTTTGCAGTTCGAATGATTGCCACTGGTTCATTGCCACTGGTCCGAGGTCCGAGGTCCTAAGTCTTGTTTGCGTGGTGTGCGCTGGAAAAGATGACCGACCTTTTGCGATCGTCTTGTCCTCCGTGTCTTCGCATCATTCAAGACACGTTCCGGCAAGCACTTTGGCCCTGTGAGGAGGCTGGTTGCTTGTAGGATAACCCTGCATCGCCAAACGCTGTCTTTCTGGCAAGCTCAACGATGAAACCCCGTCCTCCTGCTATGCCCTCTCAAAACCCACTGCCCGCCTCGACCCACCCGACTTCCGGACCTCCGGACTTCCGGACTCCCGGACCGTGGCAATCAAAAGAAAAGGGGCAATACCGGACCTCGGACCTCGGACAGAGACAATCAAACGGACCGTGGCAATCCAAGACTTCCGGACAGAGGCAATCAAAAGGACAAAGGCAATCCCAAGCATTCACCCTGATCGAATTGCTCGTCGTCATCGGCATCATCGTGACCTTGATGGGCCTGCTTATTCCGGCGGTGTCACTGGTTCAAAATAGGGCGAAGAAGGTGAAAACGGTGAACCTGTTGGCGCAGGTTCAAGCAGCGTGTTCGAGTTATAAAAACGAGAACGGGCATTATCCCGAGACCGGAATGACGGCGACGGGCTGGGCGGGAAATGCGGCCAGCTTGCTGATCCAGTTGAAAACGGTGAATCGCGAGGATTTTAGCAGTCCCGAATTAAAGGACAGCTACGGCACCGTGATCCAGTATCGCCCCGCCAAGCACTATCCCTTCACCCAGGGTATCACCAGCGGCTTGATCGATTCTGATGATCCGCCGGGTGCCGACAGCTATCAGTTATGGAGCAAGGGTCCGAACAAGAGTGATGAAGTGTCGACCGCCACCGATCCCAAAGACCTGGGCGACGATATCGTCACCTGGAAGAAATGATCATGGGTCCGGCCACGCTCCGGCGGCAGGCCGGCTTTACGCTGATCGAAATGCTGGTGGTCATCGGCATTATGCTGCTGTTGATGGGACTCAGCATCGGCGCGATGAATTCGCGCAAGACCGACAAATTGCTGGCCAGCGAACAACTCATCGCGGATCTAGTCCGCCAGGGTCGCCACACTGCGCGCACCAGCGGCGCGCCGGTCATCTTGCGCCTCGACCGCACCGAACGCACCATCGCCGGAGTTATTCGCACACCGTCGTGGGGTACCACGTTTGACGGTGCGCCTGCTGCTACGGAATCAGCAGACCCGGATGAAATACCACCGTCGAATGGCAATGTGGATGGCTATGCTGGCAAGGGCCTATTGATCGGAAGTACATCGGATCCAATCACCGCGAATAACAAGGTTAGCAAACGTAACCGCATTGGTTTGCCCAGTACGGTGGGATTTTATCTCTCTTGTGCCGTGAGACCCCCCATCGACATGGGGCGTCGACTTCCTCTTCTTTCAATCAGCGCGGATGGAACCCTTGAGAACTCTCTCTGTGGTATGTGGCTCGTCCCGGTCAATCCATTGACTCAGGATTATTCAGCACTGCCGCAGGATCCGAATAATCCCGCAGGTTCATCCCCTTCATTTTCCGTACAACAACTGGAATTGCAGGGATGGCTAGATGACGGCAATCCGGACCCAATCGTAGTTTCCAATTTAAGTCGACTCACTCGGCCAGTCGACCTGGACGATGAAACGTCAGAATCTCATCTCGCAACCGTGATTCCTGGAACCACCTTGAACCCACTTGATGGCTGGGACTTTGCTCAGCCAATTACTGGAGGGAAATGGCTGCAAGTCGGGTTGCTCTATGATGGCCGACAATTGATTCTATTTCTTAATGGTCGTCGGGTAGGTACCACAACGATATCGACCACTATCCAATCGAGCACAGACGAATATATTTGGGTTGGGTCAATCGAGAGTGGCGGAACCGATATGATTGCACTGAATACGGTCTTTGACAATATCCGCGTGGAACGTTTGGCTCGGAGTAAGGTGACCACCCTCCCACCCGGAGTCGCCCTCGCCAATGACACCACTATCCTGTGCCTGCCCGATGGGCGCATCGAAGTGAATGGCAGCGCGGGGAACAATCAGATCACCGTCAGCGATACTAGCAGCCAACGCAAGTCGGTGATCACGGTCACTGCCGATGGCAGCGTCACTTCGAAGATCACGGACGGGACACCCTGATGTCTGCTTCTCTTTTCATTGTCTCCCGCTCGAATCGCTCGCGCAACGGCGTCGCCCTGATCATCGCCCTGATCATTCTCGCCAGCCTACTTTTGTTGGGCCTGCCCTTTTTGTTTAGCCAGTCTGAGAGTTTGGCGGGGTCACGCTCGTACGCCTATCACGAAGCCACCGCCGTGGGCCTGCAAAATGGCGAACAATTGGCTGCCGCCGCTGTTGCGTATGGACTGGAACGCCATCTGCAGGTCGCGGGTCATGCCTATTCCCGCCAGGATGACGACCTTATCTACACGGGGCTGATGAATGCAAACGGGATTCTGAATGCGAATACCTTTGCCCTGGATACTCAATATATCGCCGTCGGACCGCGACAAGCCCGCTCAGGTTCGTGGATCGAAGATGAACACGGGAAATTGAATCCGAACTTCCTCAGTCCACAGGCGTGGACCGCCCTGTTGGGTGCCATCGGCATCCAAGACTGGGATGACAACAGAGCCCTCGATTCACAGGATTTGACCCCAGATCGAGACCCAGCCCGCGACGAGGATGGTCTCGAGGGCCTGGATGGTCTGGCAAACTCCAACGGAGATAACGATGACGGCGATAACTTTGGTGAACTAGCTAAAGCTCTGGCAAATTTACGATTTACCCTTCCTGGCCGCATCATTACGAGCATTGACCAGCTGTTACTGGCCGATCCTGGGCATAATATACATGCCGGTCCCGGTCCAACGGATTACCGGGGCGACGCCGATCCGACTCAAAGCTACGGATTCCGCCGTCCTTTGACCCACGCAGAACTGCATCGTCTGCGACCGTACTTGACTCTTTTTACCCCAGCACCTGGTAGGCACGGCGTAATTGATCTGGGCAGTGTCGTGGCGAGCAAATCGCCGACACCACCAAACACCGGGCGACCTCTAATTTTTATTGATGATGACCCGTACCCATTTATTCGCAATGGCAGTGCCGCGACTTGGCCCCAGACGAGCGAGGCAGAGGATTTCGCATTCGGCAGAGTCATCGGAATTCAATCCAGCAATTTTGATACCTCCATTCGCTTTGATTCCCAGTATGACCCCGCGCCCCCTACCGACCCTCGAAGTCCAATTGCTTTATCCGCGCCGCCGCCGGTTAATGTCCACCATGCGTTATCGCCGATCATCGCCGCCCTGGACGCCTATGCCCAGAGCACTACAGCAGAGCATATCAGTGATTTCATCGACCCGCTAACCAGAGTGCCAACCCGTAATTTTCAACGTGTCGACCCTCTTTCGAGCGGGGTAGAATTGCCTCCTGTCGGTATCGCTTCTAAAGGGGTTATTTCCATCACTGCTGGCGCGGCGGTTGCCGATCAATTCGGCCGCATAGCGGCAGAACGTCACCGCAAGACCGTGGTGCAGGCCGTTCCCACCCAGATCGACCTTGAGGAACGCTGGCGCGCTCAGGATGAATTCCACGCGTTAATGGTACAGCGGTTTACTTCGCACATGGTCACCTGGCCGGAGCCGACCCAGCGCGTGATCGATCAATTGCCTGATATCGCCTTGACCAGCGGAGACCCCGCGCGCCCCATCGGCCTGGGTGCGGCCCCGTTGCCGAGCCTCGCCACCGGCTATCGGCACCAACGCGAAAGTGATCCCGTAAATCGCCAAGCCACGCACCTGAATATAGATTTTCGGGTGCCGTTCGGTGCAGACCAAGCAGTAGCCGCCACTGAACTCGCCCTAGACCGAAGAGACGGTAACAATCCCAAGCTGAGTGCACCCACTGTGCCGGTGTCGGTGGATCAACTGCGCCCTGACGGCTTGCGCATTAACGGACAGTTTTCTTGGCATTCAGCCCCGGAGGACACAAGCGGACCGACCCCGACATCTGCATACGGTCCCCTGCGTGTGGCTCACCCGTCCAATGACCGCAGCCTGAGTGGCCGACACCTGAGTTTCTGGTTCAAACCGAACACCGACTGGTCGAACAATGGCATGTATACCTTGCTCGAATGCCGTTCACCAGGCCTCCCGACAAGCGGCAATCTGGGTAACCAAATAGATGGCACGTTGGGCAGTAATGAACTGCAAAACCGGCTGTCGGTGGTGTACGACCGTGAGCGGCAGCTCATCATTACCGTGATCGCACCACCGATCATTGAGCACACCAGTGATTGGGGACCGCGAATTCCATTTGATGACCTAACCCCAGGAACATCAGCGCACATCGATGAACGTTGTCTGGGTGTCCCTTCCGCAGAAGCGGCGCCTTACGGCCGTAACGCTCCTACCAATTATTTGCCCTTAGCACCGCAACAGCCCTACCCCGGCCTTAGCGGTCCCATTACTCTATGGGACGAGCCTGGCGCCTTGTTCAGTCAGAAAGTCAGTCCCCTTTACAAACCCAACACCATCGCCCATCTCTACAAGGTCGCCGATCCCACCAGCAGCCTGGGCGGTACCCAGCCCTTCTTCCGCAAAGACCGCTGGTATTCGGTGCAACTCGTCCTCGCCGGAGATCGTCCCGGCGATGTATTGACCATCATCGATAATGTTGTCGGCCAAGATGTCAGCCGCATCCCTCCAGCGTCCGTCGCTGCCATGGAGACGGGTGATCGCTTAACGTTGCCAGCGATGCCCCTGGCGACGGCCCTGGCCCTGGTGGCGCAACCGCCGCCAGGCGGAGGTGCGGAGTATATCGTCGCTGAAATCACGGTGTTACCGGTGCTCGGGCTGACCGCGGAACAGCTCTATCCCCAGCGCGGAGTGATTCGCATTGACGATGAATATATCGCCTACGAAAGCGTGCAGGGCAATGTCTTTAAGAACTGCCAACGTGGACAGCGGCAGAATTCACGAACTGATGGTGCGCTAAATGAGCAATGGCCGCTGACCCAGGAGCATTTGGTGGGCGCTTCCGTCGTGCCGGGTGGGTATCGCATTCACCTTGACCGAGGCACTTTGTATCAGGGTGGCGCCGCCCTGGCAGAACCACTGACCAATGGTGATCCTGCGCAACAATGGCGACTGTGGGCCAAGCTGGATATCACTGGGCCCACGGTGGTGAGCGCAATTTCACCCGCCCCCTACACGGTTCCAACTACAGCCACTCAGATACAACTGCAATCCAACCCAGGTGTTCCGAACCAGTTTCCCTTAAATGGAATCATTGAGGTTGATGGCCAGGTATTGCTTTATACCAGGACAAGTGCCAGTGATTTGAATCTGACTATTATTTCTGATTTATCTTCTCTGAGCGGATTTACTACAGCGCCAGGACCTAACTTTCCTGCACGCACTGCCATTATTATTCCCAATCCTAGCAGCGGACCTGTTGCTCCTGACGTGACGCTCATTGGCATCCCTTTGATTGGTGCCAATCCACTTGACGCAGGTCGGTATAAACTGGCAAACATACCCAATCCAGGTGATGCTTTCTTGATCCAATTCCGTCATCCCAGCGGGCGAGTCGAGTGGGCCGGATATACGGACATGACTACTGGTCCTAATCCACTCAACTATCCAGGATTTCTCATCAATCGATTTGGTTGGGATAAAAATTCGCGCGGCCAACAGCGTACTGATTTTGTCGGCCAATCAGCGCAGACGCATTTAACAGTCAATCATACCTTTCCCACCGGCAGTCTAGTCCTGCCCGTCCAGACCGAAATCGGCGGCCCTGGGCATTGGGTGATGACGGGCGATACCGTGACCCTGATTCCGAAATTCCCGGAAACGGGCCTGCGTCCGCAGCAGGCCATAGTTCGCTATGCGACGGTCGATGGCCTGGATACCACCGGTGGGAATGGGCCTCCCACCGATACTAAAAATGAGTATTTCGCCTTCGACCACGAACTGCCGGCCGCCATCCCAGGCGCGGCGTATGACCTGGCGGTGTGGCCCGGCTGGAGCGGTGTCGATCTGACGCCGATGAATCCAACCGAGGCTATCCGCGGCACGCCCCTACGGTTGGATCTGGCCGCTGTCGACAGCGACCCGCGCAATGGTTTCGATCTTGCGATTTTAAGTCGCAGTTCGGAACGAATCACCCCGGACGAAGCGAATGCTCTGCCTTCCAATAGTCCTACCACCGTAGAGACCACTATCGATGCCCTGGTCGGCGGTAATCTCGATGGCCGGTTTCATAATCCCGAGGTACAACACGGTCTTATCGGCGCCATCGATGCGAGTGGCAATGCGATCACCGCTAATCTAGCTCGGGTCGGAATGATTGTCGAAGCCAGTCATAACCAATTCTTCCCCCGCGCATTCGGCTTAGTGAACATCGCCGGGGAGGTCTTTACCTACCGCCAGTTGCGTGGTTCCGATTCGGTCAGTGGCGTCAATCTCGACGAAAATCGTCATGCGATGTTGATTGCACGTGGCCTCTTGGATTTAACTGATCCAACCCCGACCGTGGTCACGCTCCCTGTTGGACCACTGCGCGGCGGTACCATGCTGCGTCCCTTGGTCCCGGCATTTCCCCTACCTATTGGCCCGGTGGCTCAATTGACCGGCGACATCACCGATCACGTATTTTTTAATGTCGATACCGGGGTCAATAATCGAGGCGGCTCGAACGAGTCTGTGTCGCGTGACCATCTGGACGCACCATATGCCTTCATCTGCACCCCCGACGGCAACGCCAACACGGCCACGATTATGGGTTTTGCGGGTGGGGCGCGGCAACGGCGTGGGAGCACCAATCCACCGATCTGGGACACGGAATATGTCACCGCGCCGTGGCTGCGCGGCATGTATAATACCGAGCCCAGCGGCGCCGGTGCAGCGGGCGATATCGTCATTGGTTGGTGGCCCCGTGTCGCCAGCGCCCGACCGGCCTCCCCCAACGGAACTGACGAAGCACCCTATCATCGCAGCCGACGTTTCGGTTGGGTTGGATTGCCGATGGCGATGCATGGAGCGCGTTTTGATGTGGTTACCACACCCGCGCAGGTCGTCATCGATAATAGCGCGAGCCGCACCCATGATCTACTGGAATTCGAAGCGCGCGCCGCTTCCGAACGGGACCCAGATTGGACACGTCCAGCATTACCAATGGTCCCTTGGTTTGGCGACATTCCTACACCGGCTTTGACCCCTCTCTTCGTGGGCACTGATTTTGCCAATAAGGACGTATCAGGTGCCGAATTGCGGGTATCTTGGCGCTACGCCACGAATGTCACGACGAGCAGTCGCCTAGACGCCATCGCTGAAGCCGGTTCACGCGGACCCTTCATTCAATCGGCCTTCCTGCGCTGGCGTGCGCCGATGGCAGTGCTGGCCGTCGAGGAAGCGCGATGAATCATTCTACTTGGCATCATCCGCTTCCCCCATCCCAACTTCTCCAATCTCCACTTCCCGCCGCGACCACCATTTCGCCAGCCGTTTACCCGATCTCCGTACCACCGACTTCAGTCGGCATGGGCGATGCCGGTGGTCCGCAGGCGCTTAGCATGCCGTTTATGTCTATGGTTCCCCATCAGCCCACCGCCGTGGTTCAATGCCGACTGAAGTCGGCGGTACGGATATCGGGCGTATCGCTGGGCAATCGCCAGCTTCGCCCCTGGAAACGGGGCGTGGATTTGCGTAGCGCGCGCACGCGGGCTGCGCGGGGACGCCAGGGCTTTACCCTGATCGAGATCCTGGTTTCGTTGATGATCCTCAGCATCGTCAGCGTCGCGATGCTGGGTATTTTATTGACGGCGACAGAATTGTATCGGCGAGGGCAGGCGTCGCGGTCGGCGCATGATGAATTGGTGGCGGTGGCCGCTGCCATGGATCATGATATTGCCCGCATTGTTCCCGGACGTGATGGCGGCTGGATGCGGGCGCGGGTCATTTTTGGTTTTAATCATGGCGGCATGGTGGTGAGCATGCTGACAACCACTGCCGACCTGGCCGGAATCAAGGTGATCAACAGCAATGAAGTTACTGGCCGCCGCCATATCGTCATTTGGTGGATCAATGATCAGGATGAATTGCGCCGCCACGAACTCGATGAACCGCTTCCGACCGGAGCGCAAACACGGGCCCAGGCCTTCGCCGCTGCCCTACCGAACCAAAACAATCTCAACGATCCCGATTACGGCAAAGTGATGACCACCGGGTGTCTGCATTTTTCTTTGGTGGCCTCGATGGCAGATCAACCCCGCAAATATTCGCAGAATTGGGATCCCGGCTTCGATACCTCAACGGTTCAACCCGTCCCCTCCCCTGACCCCGCCACTATTCCGGTCATCTACGACCGGCACGACTACGGCGCGATGCCAGAGACGGTCGCCATTCGTCTCATCTTGACGGGTGGTGGACGTTTTGCCCCGCGGGGATTCGTCGTGCGTGACGACACGGACACCATTCGCATCGCTGGGGTGCGTTCCTACCCAACTATTCCAGGTTCGTTGGCCCGCATAGGCACCGGCACCGACAGTGAATGGGTGAGCTATCGCAGCGCAGGCCCCGGCGTGCTCGATGTCAGCGAGACTTTAGATATGGTCACCGGGCGAGCGAGACTCTACAGCACAAGCTATCCCAGGCCCACTGGTGCGGAACCTAAGGCACCCATCCGTTTCGGCCAGTTAGTGACCATGGTGCGCGGCATTCCTCGCTGACTGTGAAACTCTTTTTCCGCGGATGCTCGCGGTGAGGGCAAAAAGAATTAGCTCCAACATGCGCCTGACCGACTGGTCGGTCAGGTATTGCGGCCTGCTGGGCGCTCTCTAGCGTTCGCCGACATGCGCAGGGTCGGAATCATCGGTGCGGCCCTCGCTTTGGGTGTCACCGTTGCCTGCCAACACCGCAGCCCTCCCCAGGCCGAACTGCCGCCCTTGCCAGAAACTTGGCAGGGGCAGGCGAACGCCGATGCGGTCACCCCAGGGTGGATTGCTCAATTCGCCGATCCGGAGTTGACCGCCCTCGTCCGCGAGGGCCTGGCTGCCAATCACGATCTAGCTGCCAGCGCAGCCCGAGTCGAGGCCGCCTGGGCCGAAGCCCGTATCAGTGGCGCTGATCGCTCTCCGCAGATCCAGGCGAGCGGCAGCGCCGTCCGCACGCGCACGCAGAACATCGGCTTTGTCGGTGGTCCGGTCGAGGTCGATTCCTTTCAAATAGGAGTATCGGCAAGTTGGGAATTGGACATCTGGGGTCGCCTGCGCGACCGCGCCCGCGGGGCGGGACTTTCCGCCCAGGCAGCCGCAGCGGATCGCGATGCGGCAGAACGCTCTCTCGCCGGACAGGTGGCCAAGGCGTGGTACGCAGCACGCAGCGCGCAGGCGGAAGTGACCCTGTCCACGCGCCTGGCCGCGATCCAGCAGCAATCGGTGACGTTAGCTGAACGGCGAGTCCAGGCGGGGCTGGTCGATATTGAACGGGTGCGGGAAATACGCTCGGCTTTGGCTACAGCAGAAAATCGCACCACCACGGCACGGCTGACTTTGGCCAGCCGGATTCGCCAACTCGAAATTTTGTTGGGCCGTTACCCGGCGGGAAATCTAGCCTGTCCTGCATCTTTGCCGCCATTACCTGATCCACCCGCCGCAGGAATTCCCGCCGCACTTGTCGCCAACCGCCCCGATGTGCACGCGCTGGAATTGCGCTTGCGCGCCGCCCTGGCTCGCGCGGACGCGGCGCAGGCCGATCTCTACCCGCGCTTATCGCTGACCGCGAGCGCCGGGCGCTCAAGCAGCGAACTCAGTGATCTGCTCGACCATGATTTCACCGTGTGGTCGTTTGGCGGTAATATTCTCCAGCCCTTACTACAAGGCGGCCGCCTGCGGGCGAATCGTGATCGTATCCATGCCGAGGCTCAGGCCACCAGCGAACAATTCGCGCAAACGGTTCTAGTCGCCCTGGGTGAGGTCGAAACTGCCCTGATAACGGGCACCCTGCTCGCGGAACGTGACGCTGGGCAGCGCATTATCGTCGCGGAGGCAACTGCTCTCGCTGAACGGTCGTTGAACCGGCAGAAGCAGGGCCTGGGCGATGCCTTGGCCGCACTGTCTGCCGAACGTGGTCGTCTTGAGGCCGAATTATCGGCGCTGAATCTGACTTTGCAGCAGCTCACCAATCGCATCGATCTGCATCTGGCGTTGGGCAGCCAACCCTTGCCGGTGGAAAGCACTCCATGATTATTCTCGCCCGAATTATTGCTGTTCTGGTGGTACTGGCTGCCACCTCGGGAATTATTTTCGGATTATATAAGCTCAAAAGCACTCCGCCGGTGCAACCACCCGGTGACACCCGACCATTGGTCCGGGTCATGGTGCCCACCGTCGAAACCCTCACCTTGGACGTTGAGACCACCGGTACCGTGCAGGCCTTTGCGCGCATGACCCTGGCTGCCGAAGTGACTGGCCGGCTCGAAAACGTCAATGCTGCGCTGCAGCCCGGCGCGGTCGCTTCCACGGGGACTGCATTGTGGCGTACCGAAACGGTCGATCTCGACGCTGCGGTCGCCCGCGTCCAGGCTGAGCTGGCCACAGCGGAATTGGTGCTGGCGCAAGAAGAGGCCCTGGCCAACGAAGCGGTCCATGATCTTGGCTTGCTCGACGCCGCCGAGCCCAGTGCTCTGGCTCGCCGCGAGCCGCAGATCGCCAGCGCACGGGCGCGAGTCGCGTCGAGCAAGGCGGCACTCCAGCAGGCGCAACGGGATCGCGAACGCAGCACCATGCAGGCTCCGCGAGATCTGGTCATCGAAGCCCGGCTCGCCGAGAGCGGCCAATGGATCACCCGTGGCCAGGGCATTTTCCAGGTTCGCGCCGCCGACTCCGTCGAAGTCCAAGTACCGATCACGCTTACCGAATTGACCCGCCTCGGTTTACCGCCGACCCCGGGCGATTTTGCTGGCGCGGCCCCGCAAGCGACCGTCATCACTGCGGATGGTCGCAGCGCGACAGGACCGGTAGTGCGCACTCTTGGTAATCTCGATCCTATGACCCGCCTGGCGATGCTGATCATCCGACTGCCAGGCACGGCCAATTTGGTTCCTGGCGATCATGTCACCGTCCATTTCGCTGGCCCCCAACAAGCCACCGGGATCACCATTCCCCGCTATCTTTTGCGCCGAGACGGCAGTGTGCTTTTGGTGGACAGCGAATCACGGCTGATCGAGCACCCGACGCAGATTCTTTTGCAACGCCGCGCCGAGGTGGTGATCGCTCCTGATCTGCCGCCCAACACCCGGGTCGTGCTCAATCGCCTGGAGGCATGGTCGGCAGGCAGCGCAGTGCGCATCGCTGAGGACATTCCCGCCACGCCAGTAGACTCTGCAGCGGGCGCCACTGCTGCAGATAAGCCGATGCCCGACGCGCACTCGCCTGAAGTCCATCAGCCATGAGTGACCAGGAATCGCACGACGATTCGGTGCCAGCAGCGGATCCCAGTGCCGAAACACCGAAACCTTGCCCCGCAGCGGGCGGTGGCGGAATTGTGGCGTGGTTCGCCGATAATCGTGTCGCCGCATTCTTGGTCTCGATCACGATTATTTTGGCCGGCATCTATTCGCTGATTCATGCCAAGGTCGAAGTTTTTCCGGAATTCGACAGCGAGACCATTACCATCAGCGTGCTGTATCCCGGTGCTTCGCCAGAAGAAGTCGAAGAGGGCATTGTCCGTCGCATCGAAGAAAAAGTATTCGATCTGACCGGTATTCGCAAACTGAGCGGCACCGCCACCGAAGGCGTCGGCGCCGTCGCGATCACCGTTGAACCCGGCCACGACGTCAAAGCTCTGCTGGATCGGGTCAAGACCCGCGTCGACGGAATTTCCACACTGCCGGTCGAAGCCGAGAGGCCGGTCGTCGAACAACTCGAGATCCGCCGCCAGGTGATCGACCTGGCCGTGCATGGCCAAGTCAGCGAGCGTATTCTCAAGCGCACGGCAGAGCGCATCCGGGATGACCTCATGACCCAGCCTGGGGTGACGTTGGCCGAAGTCTTCGGCAGTCGCAATGATGAGATCACCATCGAAGTCAGCGAAGCAACTTTGCGCCGCTATGCCTTGACCTTTACCCAGGTTGCCGATGCCGTGCGCTTGTCCTCCCTCGATCTGCCGGCCGGAAATTTACGCACCGAACATGGGGAAATTTTGGTGCGGACACGCGGCCAGGCCTATTCGGGGCAGGATTTCGCCACTATTCCGGTGGTGACCCGCCCTGACGGAAGTGTCTTGCGGGTCGGCGATCTCGCCACCATTCGTGATGCCTTCACCGATTCCGATGCCGCGGCTCGCTTCGATGGCGCCCCAGCAATGTTGGTCCGGGTCTATCGCGTCGGCAACCAAAGCGCCCTGACCGTGGCCGAGGTGACACGATCCTACGCCGAGCTGCACCTCGACACCCTGCCTGCCGGGGTGGAGATGACGGTGTGGAATGATACGTCGGTGATGCTGAAAGGACGCATTCGATTATTGCTCAATAATGGTTGGCAGGGGCTGATTCTGGTGGTGCTGACCTTGGCATTGTTTCTGAAACCTCGCATCGCGATCTGGGTTGCCTTAGGAATTCCGGTGTCCATGGCCGGCGGGTTGTGGCTGATGCCCTTGTTCGGGGTCAGCATCAATATGATCTCGCTATTCGCCTTCATTCTGGTCCTCGGAATTGTCGTCGACGACGCGATTGTGGTGGGAGAGAATATCACCCATGAGCGTGACCTGACGCCGGGCGAACCGCTCCAGGCAGCGCGACGCGGGGTCAGCGGGGTGGCGTTGGCAGTGACCCTATCGGTGCTGACCACGGTGGCGATGTTCACGCCCATGCTCGGCATTCCTGGCTTGATGGGTAAGATCTGGGCCGTTATTCCCGCCATCGCCATTCCCGTATTGCTGTTTTCGCTGCTCGAATCGCTTTTTGTCCTGCCGGCGCATCTTGGGCATAGCTCGACCAAGCCGCTACCCGGCGTCCTGCGCATTCTGGATCGCATTCCCGAGACGGTGAATCGCAAACTTGAAGGTTTCCTGGACCGGCGCTATGTGCCTTTCGTGCGCTTGGCCCTGCGCTGGCGTTATGTCTGCCTGTCCTGTTTCATTGGCTTGTTGGCGATCTGTGTCTCAATTATTACCACCGGCCTCCTGCCCTTTTCCTTTTTCCCTAAGGTCCCCGCTGATCAGGTCACCGCTACGGTCACTCTGCCGCCAGGCTCATCAAGCGAACAAACGGCGCAGGTCATTGCCCGCCTGGAACAAGCCGCGTTGACCATCCAGAAAAAGTACGCCGACGAAGGGGCGCCGGACACCGTGCGCCATATCATGGCGACCATCGCCAGCCGCCCGGGATCCATGCGCGGACCGGGCGACAATAGCAGCAGTGGCAGTGATCCGACCATTGGCGAAGTGATTATCGCCTTGCAGCCGGGCGAAACGCGCAAGGTCGCGACCCAAGCAGTGGCCAAACGCTGGCGTGAACTGGTCGGTGCAGTCCCTGAAGCCCAGGATATCAGTTTCGGCTACTCCCTGGCCAGCGCCGGCAAGGCGGTCGAAGTGCAATTATCCGGACCAGACAGCGACGAACTCGCGGACGTTGCCGAGACGCTCAAAAAGCGACTCGCGACCTTTACCGGCGTCTATGGTATCGCCGACACCAATCGCACCGGAAAACGCGAATTGGTGCTGCAGCTGAAACCGGCCGCAGCCACCCTTGGCCTGCGCGAACGCGACATCGCTCGCCAGGTTCGGGCTGCCATTTACGGCGAGGAGGCGCAGCGGGTGCTGCGGGGCCGCGATGAAGTCAAAGTCATGGTCCGCCTGCCCGAGGCCGAACGCTCCCAGCGCGGCGACCTGGATCGGCTGCGCATCCGTACTGCCGATGGCCGCGAGGTCCCCCTGACCGACGTCGCGACAATGACCGAAGGCAGCGGATTCACCACTATTCGTCGGGCCGAACGGCAACGCATCATTACCGTGTCCGCAGATATCGAAGAAGGGGTGACGACCAGCAAGGAGGTAAACGACCGCCTCGTTGCCACGATTCTCCCGGAAGTCTTGGGAGGACACCCCCACATCACCTGGAGTCAGGAAGGCGAGGCCCGTGAGCTGAAGGAATCCATGACCGGCCTGTTGATCGGCTTCGTGGTCGCCCTGTATATCGCTTTCTTCCTGATGGCGGTGCTGTTCAAGAGCGTGGTCCAGCCGTTGGTCATTCTGTCGATTATTCCTTTTGGCCTTATCGGTGCCGTCGGCGGCCATCTGGTCATGGGTCTGGAATTATCGCTAATGTCGTTCATGGGCTTGGTCGCCTTGGCCGGCATCGAAATCAACGACAGCATCGTCCTGGTTGATTTCATCAATCGCGCCCGGGCCAAGGGCATGCCCCTCCATCAGGCTGTCGCCGATTCCGGCCGCCAGCGTTTTCGTGCCATCATGCTGACCACGCTGACCACCTTTTTCGGTCTGCTCCCGGTGATGATCGCCGGCCAGCTTGATCTCCAGGCACGCTTCCTGGTCCCCATGGCCGTCGCCCTCGGCTTCGGTGGTCTCTTCGTCACTGCCATCACCTTGGTGCTGGTGCCATCCTTATATCTGGTGGCAGAAGATGTCCGTCGGGTGTTGGGGGTGGGATCACACTCGAAATCCGAGATATAAATAGGGTTTGCCGATTAATTCAAAATCCAGCCACCCGGCGGACGGCCATTTAAGCCAGCCGGACGTGCCCGCGCATGGAAAGGGCTCGGTGCACGTGAGTGGCCACGAAGCCGGCTCCTGCAAC